>Ga0126335_1000227_pt1 | contig 26741 bp, 26 predicted proteins | sample OlaspJWI45metaG_FD_108409 | JGI IMG/M metagenome (GOLD analysis project Ga0126335, IMG submission 108409) | Marine gutless worms symbiont microbial communities from Oahu, Hawaii - Olavius sp. 1 OAHU.JWI-45 metaG | ecosystem: Host-associated > Annelida > Digestive system > Unclassified | place... | reverse complement strand
TATGACGCAGGTGTTACCAATAACCTGCATTACATTGCAATGGAATACATTCCGGGCGGGGTGACACTCAAGCGCTTTTGTTATCCGGATAATTTACTGCCATTAGAGCTGGTCGGACAAATGATGATGAAAGCAGCAGAGGCATTAGATTATGCACACCGAAAAGGCATTATCCATCGGGACATCAAGCCAAGTAATATCCTGTTGAAAAATGACAGAGATGTGAAAATATCTGATTTCGGCCTGGCGATGTTGAGTGACCCTGACATGGTGGACACCCAGTCTATAAAGCTAATGGGGTCACCAAAATATATGGCACCAGAAAGATTGAGAGAAAAAGCATTAACCCACCATTCCGATATCTATTCTCTGGGTGTTGTTATGTATGAACTCATTGCTGGACGACCGCCATTTCAGGCTAAAAAGGTAGCGGCATTAACGCAGAAGATTCTTACCAAAGAGGCGATACCACCTTCCGAGTATCGTCATGGGCTGCCTGCTGGAATTAATGACGTTGTAATGAAAGCAATTTCCAAGAAACCAGAGGATCGCTACCAGACAATGATGGAATTCGCTGCGGATTTAAGTGGTTACTTTAAAGATCTGCATATGCCGGTCGATAGTGAGGCTGCCGGATTGCGTACAGAAGAACTCAAACATCTGAGTTTCTTTGAGGATTTTACTGATACTGATTTATGGGAATTGTTACGCTGGTCTGATTGGCTGGAAGTAGAGGATGGTAGTACGATTATCAGTGAAGGTGATATTGATAATGATGTATACCTTGTTGTTAGTGGGCAGGTATCTGTTCTCAAGGGGGACCGGTGTGATGCTGAACTGCAGCGAGGTGAATTTTTTGGTGAGATTGCCTACCTTGCAGAAAGGCAACGTACGGCATCAGTAATTGCCAAGGGTCATTGTACTTTATTGCGTATGCACATCAGGCAAATAGAACAGGCCTCTGAGTCTTGTCAGATCCAGTTTCAACGCATGTTTATTTCAACCTTGATTGAACGTCTGGTAAAAACTACTGAGCAGTTAGCTAAAAACAATAAGTAATATGAATCTGCACATGCCTAACGATATTAGGCAGCCGTATTATTCTTAAGTAACAATTTCTGTGAGCAAGGGTTCACCAGTGGTATCGACATGTAATTCACGAATGTCAGGTATACGCCAGACGATATAAGCCGCCATGGCCCTGACCATACTTTCATTTTGTTTTTCCATCGATAGCATCAGACGTTCCGCTACTATCTGACATCGTTGGGTTATATCGGGTTCATGTACATACTCGGGTCCCATGCGCCAGCCGCCATCCATATCCTTATCCATTTGTGAAAAGAATGGCTGACCATTAGCGATATCCTGCTTATCGACCTCTATGGTATAGCCAACGTTTTCAATATATACATCTAACTGCATGCAAAATACCTCTTACCTGAATTCTGTGCGTGATCACTGTGTATTATGCTTCAGTGTTAAACGAACAGTAAACCTTGAACTTCGTCACATTATTGTATGACCACTGGTCTTTTTAACGTTGCCGTTGGTCTGTCGCCGTGATTATTATTAAATTTCGTGAAACGTATCACGCCCAATCAACTATTTATTTCCTATAGTTCGCCACAATGTTAAGACACAACTTTAACTGGTGAAATTGATGAATAATATAGCTTACGAACAATCTCAAGGCAGGATACTCAGACTGCCGAAAAATGAGACGTTGCGCAAGCGCCTCAAAGAGAAACATCTTGAGTACCATAATCGTAAAGAAGAATTCATGCGGAAAAATCGTGTGGAGGGTTATGGCGTCGTTATTGGTAACGATAATATGTTACTAGATGCGCATTATAAGGAAGCCTTGTTTGGTACATTACTAAAAGAAGGAATGGTTAGAACGACTCGTGCTTATCAACGATTGAAGCAAACTTTTCATGGTTATGTTGATGATAGTGTTTTTCATAACGCAGTACAGGTATTAAGTGATTATGTCAGTACTGGAGGTAGTTGTACCTCAGGTGGTTCAGGCTTTATGGATAGAAGAATTTTTAATGACCTGTTGAGTGATACAGACCAGATCCGTTTGCCCAAGGATTTACGTCTGGTGAGACAGTTACGTAAAAAATATCATGAATACCTGGGGCGTATTACTGACCATAGACAGCATCCAGAGCTGCCAGTAAAAAGATCAGCACTGGAAAGAGATGCCTACAAGGCAAGAATTATTGATGCATTGCGTAGCCATGGTTCAGTAGACGTGGTGGGACTGGCTGAAGAGTTAGAAAAAAAATACGCCAAAAATTTCAAGTTTCAGCAATTCATGCAAGCTGCTGCAGTAGTCAGAAATTACTGCCAGGCTGGTGGCCAGAACGTGGTTGGTGGTACTGGACTATAAGTTAACCTGGCTAACGCTATAGCGCATTGGCCAGAGGCAATGTTATGTGATCATTCTCCAGCCTGTTCATTAACTCAAAGTCAAAATGAACAGGGTGAGACATAAACTCCATGCGGCGGCATAAAGGGCACTGGTGCCACTCAAGGTAAGAGCTCTGATGGTTTTCACGCTTAACTAACTGCATATGTGTATAACAACGTGTGCATTGCATTGTGACTTACCTCACTTACAGTGACGGGTCCGGTAGTCAGTCCTGATACCGATAGCCCGTATTATATAGCCCCAGCTAATCCCAGCTTAGAGCCCCACCTGTTTGATACTCGGTAACCCGAGTTTCAAAAAAGTTCTTTTCTTTTCGAAGGTTGGCCTGTTCATCTAGCCGAGGTAATGCAGCCTCGGCGCCTGGGAATGGTTCCTCCAGTTCTAGCTGACGGGCACGGCGGTTGGCGATGAAACGAAATTGTTCATTGTGATCTTCCTTGGAGTAGCCCAGGATAGGGTCACGCAGGATGTAGTCGGCATAGGCGGATTCAGCAGCTTCAGCTTCGTCCCACATTTCACGAATAGCCTGTGGATCCAGGATGACATTCTCTTCACGGATAATTTCTTTAGCAACGCGAATGCCAAAGGAAGCGTGCATGACTTCATCGCGCATGATGTACTGCAATTGCTCGGCCGTGCCTTTCATGAGGCCACGACGTTGCAGGGCAAAGATCGGTGAAAAACCGTTGTAAAACCAGCAGCCCTCAAAGATGCCAGCAAAAAAGATATAGGCCAGGACAAAGTTTTCCAGTTCATCCCGATTGGTCAGGTCGATGTCGGCGCGAAGTACTGAACTCAGGCGACGATTGGCGATTTGAATTTTGCCATTGATCTCTGGCACGACGCGATAACGGTTATAGATCTCCCCCTGATCCAGGCCAATGGTTTCGATGCAGTGCTGATAGGTCCATGTGTGCAGTGATTCCTCATAGACCTGACGTGCCTGGTAAATCTGTAACTCCGGTGCACTCATTTTTTCCATCACGGCCAGGCCAATATTACGCATGGCGAGGATGTCAGAGGTGGTCAGGTATGACAGGACGTTCTCATAGACATGACGTTCTTCCAGCGTCAGCTTGTGATGATAGTCATGGACGTCCTGTGCCATATTAATGTCGAGTGGTGTCCAGTGGTTCTTATTGGCATTAAGGAAATAATTCCATGCCCAGGGATATTTAAACGGTGCTAACTGATTGATATCAGTCATGCCATTAACGACGCGCTTATCATCCGGGTTTACCGGGTTGGTGTCAGTGATGACCGGCGGTGTATAAACCGCCGGCGCATAACCACCGGAAAGCGGTGTGGGTTGGGCATCCTCCTGTGGAGGTTGCCCGAGACCGGCAGTGCTCAATTCACCCGACGCTGAGGGAGGAGGAGTGGGCGTTGACGAGTGTGATACTGCTCCGGGCACATCAGTGCCGGTCTCGAACTCAGTAGTGTTTGAAGATGTGGGTTCTACTTTGACCGCAGGAATAACAGGCACCGTTGTTTTTGCGGTGGCCGGTGTCAGGCTGGCAAGTGGGTCATCCCATTGTTGTTGTAACATCGTAATTCTCCTTCAAACTTTTTTATTGGTGTGCACTTCGCACTTTATTAATAAAATATCTGTATTTTGACCACGCAAGAAATTCGCCAGGCTTTCAAGAGCATGATGATTTTTTGTCCAGGCCAAGGCATAGCGAACTGAGTAAGCGCAGCGTACAGACAAGTACGTGAGCATTACGAAGTGAGCTATAACGCTGAGATGGGCAAAAAAGTGCATGCTCCGGATCACTGGCATGCCTCGCAGTCGGGGTCTAATATGGAGCAAGCCTTTGGTGCGGCCGAACCCGCCTGCTGCATACCATCGCTAGCGGTTTTTTCCATGTGGGTCGCACCCATGGAACGCAGGTAGTATGTCGTTTTTAGACCACGCACCCAGGCTAACTTGTACAGGTTGTCCATTTTCTTGCCGGAAGGTTCAGCCATGTACAGATTCAGAGACTGCGCCTGGTCAATCCACTTTTGCCGACGAGCGCCTGCTTCAACCAGCCAGCGAGGATCAATTTCAAAGGCGGTGGCGTACTGTTCTTTTAGGTCCTGTGGTATGCGGTCAATCGGTTGCACGCTGCCATCGAAATATTTCAGGTCATTGACCATGACCTCGTCCCATAGATTGCGTGCCTTGAGTTCATTCACCAGGTATGGATTGACCACGGTAAACTCACCCGACAAATTAGATTTCACAAACAGGTTTTGATAGGTCGGCTCAATCGACTGACTCACACCGCATATGTTGGAAATAGTGGCCGTGGGGGCAATCGCCATGCAGTTGGAGTTACGCATCCCTGAGGTTTTAACCAGCTCACGCAGTGAATCCCAGTCCAGACTCGAAGAGCGATCCAGTTGTAGATAACCGCCGCGACCTTCCTCCAGTTTGCTAATCGAATCAATAGGCAAGATACCCTGAGACCAGAGTGAACCGTCGAATGAGGCATATTTGCCGCGCTCGGTCGCCAGCTTGCTGGAGGCCTTGATGGCATAGTAGCTGACGGCTTCCATAGAACGGTCGGCAAACTCTACTGCAGCCTCAGACGCGTAGGCGGTATTGATTTTATACAATGCATCCTGAAAGCCCATGATGCCCATACCAACAGGGCGGTGTCTGAGGTTGGAACGTCGTGCCTGTGGCACGCTGTAGTAATTGTAATCAACGACGTTATCCAGCATGCGCATGGCCGTGTTAATCGTTTTCTCAAGCTTGGCATGATCCAGTCCATCTTCGGTAACATGCTGTGCCATATTGATGCTACCCAGGTTACAAACAGCAATTTCCTCATCACTGGTGTTCAGCGTGATCTCGGTGCACAGGTTGGAAGAATGTACTGTGCCAATATGCTGCTGTGGCGAACGCAGGTTGCACGGATCTTTGAAAGTAATCCACGGATGACCGGTTTCAAATAACAGGCCTAACATCTTGCGCCAGAGGTCCAGTGCGGGCAGCTGTTTGTGGTTACGTAACTCTCCACGTTCCGCCATTGCTTCGTATTCTTTATAACGGTTTTCAAATGCCTGACCGGTCAGGTCGTGCAGATCCGGTGTTTCATCAGGTGAAAACAACGTCCACTGTTGTTCTTCGCTAACACGCTTCATGAACAGGTCAGGAATCCAGTTAGACGTGTTCATGTCATGGGTACGACGACGTTCATCACCGGTGTTCTTGCGGAGTTCCAGAAACTCTTCGATATCCATGTGCCATGTTTCCAGATAGGCACACATGGCGCCTTTACGCTTACCACCCTGATTAACGGCTACTGCGGTGTCATTAGCAACTTTAAGGAAAGGCACAACACCCTGCGAGTTACCGTTGGTACCCTTGATGTGGGAACCCAGTGCACGTACGCGGGTCCAGTCATTACCGAGGCCGCCGGCAAATTTTGAAAGTAGCGAGTCGTCCTTGATCGCGCTAAAGATGCCATCTAGATCATCCGGAACGGTGGTCAGATAGCAGGAGGAGAGCTGAGGTCGGAGGGTCCCTGAATTAAACAGGGTAGGTGTTGAACTCATGAAATCAAACGAGGACAACAGATTATAGAACTCAATCGCGCGGGCTTCACGATCGACTTCATTAATGGCCAGGCCCATGCAAACACGCATGAAAAAGGCCTGGGGCAATTCTATGCGAGTATTCTCGCTATGCAGAAAATAACGGTCATACAGGGTTTGTAGTCCCAGGTAAGTAAATTGCAGGTCACGTTCTGGTTTGATTGCCTGGCTTAACTTCTCAAGGTCATATGTTGCCAGTTGGCTATCCAGTAATTCGAGTTCAATGCCGCGGTTGATGAAGCGTTTGAAGTAATCAGGGTAAATCTCCTTCATCTCGGATTGTGCGGCGCAGGTATCAGAATCCATGACAAAACTCAGTGCCTCTGCACGCAGGCTATCCAATAACAATCGGGCGGCGACATAAGAGTAATTCGGTTCCTGTTCGATACGGGTGCGGGCTGACATCACCATGGCAGGGCAGACATCAGTTTCAGACATGCCATCAAACAGACCACGGACGGCATCATCGAGGATTTTCTGTCCACCGACTTCTTCCAAACCTTCAGTGGCTTCCGCCATGATGGTTTGCAGACGTTTGACATCAAGCTGGCTGGTTGTGCCGTCCTGACGGGTTACGCGGATAGATTGCCCCTGCTCGGATTCAGGACCAGCGTCTGCTGATATTTCGCGCTCAGCGCGCGCCCGGGCGTGTTCTTCACGGTAAAGTACATAGGCGCGGGCAACCTTGTGTTCCCCATTGCGCATTAGTACCAGTTCTACCTGGTCCTGTATGTCTTCTATATGTACGGCACCGCCATGATCCAGGCGACGGGTAACTGCCTTGCAAATCTGATCAGTCAGGCTTTCAACGACCAGATGTACGCGGCTAGAAGCGGCCGCATTGCCACCCTCGACCTCTAGAAACGTCTTGGTCATGGCGACCTTAATCTTTTCTGGGTCGAAGCCGGTGCTTTTACCGTTACGGCGAATTACCTGGAAATGGCTATAAGGGTTGCTGCTGGGTGCTGTAGAAGCAGTAACGTCAGCGTCTGCTTGGCTAACGGTCTCAACAACGTCTTGAATGACGTTCGTCTGCATGTCTCCTGTCCTCTCGATCAGTGTTATAAAAATCTGTTTTTATTTTCGGCATCGCGTGGTGGCGAATTTTTTAGCCGACGGTGCCTGGGAAAGGAAAATCATTTACACAGTATGGCTAGATACTGTGAATGCCCCCTTAAGCATGAAACGCAATATATAGCAGCTAACTAGCAAGTCAAGCACAAGATATAGTAGTTCTGTTGAATTTTCTGGTGAAGTAGTGGGTATAAACTGTGGATAAATTTGGACAGGAATTCCTAAGTAGAGGAAATTAAAAGAAAAATCGTCTCCTTAGTTGTGAACGAAAAAGCGAAGGGAAAACTTTTAAAATTATTTAGGCATTGACCAAGGTTTAGTCAATATAAGTGCATATAAATATAAGAAATTTATAGGGTTTTGAGATGAAATGAGGTGTTCGTTACTGATAGAGGTCAAAATAGTCTTTGGGACGGATGTCATAGGTACCAGGGTTGAGCGCCTGTTTGATATCCATGCCGGTTTGGCCGCCGAATTTATGAGTGGCGGTATTAATAATGAGGGGTTTGGGGAAGTGGGTTTGGGCGCTGTTAAGGATCATCAACACCGTGGGGCGTAAGCGATAGCGAGAGTCAGTGGAAATAACCAGCCCCACCTCGCCGGTCTGTAGTTCGACCAGCGTACCCACCGGGTAGATACCCATGCATTGAATAAAGGCTTCCACCAGTCGCCTGTCATAATGTGTACCCTTGTTGTTATAGAGTTCGGAGATAGCGGCATCCGCAGACATACCGTCCGTGTAAACACGTTCGCTGTTTAATGCATCATAGACATCAGTCTGGCTGACAATTCGTGTCAGCATGTCAATGCGCTCAGCCTTGATGCCATGTGGATAACCACTACCGTCCAGTCGTTCATGATGAGACAGGCAGGTATAACGAATTTCCGCACGAACATTTTCCGCATCATGCAGGATAGCCAGGCCGATACTGACGTGACGTTGGATGAGTTTTATTTCTTCGTCAGTTAGCTCGCCAGTTTTATGCAGTACCTGGTGTGGAAGCTTGAGTTCACCAATATCATGCAGCAGGGCACACTGTCCCAGTAGCTCAAGTTTTTGTTCATCCAGGCCGATGTGGCTACCTAACTTAATAGACAGGATACAGGTATTGAGGGCGTGTATGACAGGGTATTGTTGCTTATCACGAAACTGGGTCATCCACTCCATTGCAGCAGGGTTACGTTGCATGCTTTCCACGACCTCACTAACACTTTGTAGCAAGGAGTCCAGGTCAATGGATTCATTTTGACGGACCTGATGAAACAGGATGCTGACGCTGTCATACAGGTGTCGATAAATCTGTTTCGCACGCACAATTTCGGATTCAAAACTGACATTAATTACGGGGGGTTGTTTGAATTCCAGGCTCCCGGGAATAAAGTCTTTGGATTTGGGAATGCCTGATAACTTGGGAACACTGGGGATATTGATAAAGCTGCCGCCTCCGGCTGACGCTTGATTATCTTTTGTACTGGATTGATGTGTTCCTTTTCGCGCGGAGACCTGTTTACTCCTGGCTTCAGCCGCGTATTCATTATTGCCGGTATTTTGACTACGCTCCTTGTCGATAAAGACATGGCTACAAACCTGTTGTACGCGTTTGATATCGTCTTCACTGTCCAGCAGAAAACCCTGTAATAAAAAAGGGCTGTCGAGCCAGGGGCGATCCAGCTCACAGACATGCATCCCCACTCTCAGGTTTTCAACAAAAACTTTTTCCTTGTTGTCATCCATTGGCGACAGGATGGTTACTCAACGTCAGAAAAATCCCATTTGGCCATGCGTTCTTTGGAGGCAGTGCTTTCTGTGCGTAGTCGTGAAGATAATGTGCGGGCCAGTGCCTTGTAGAAACGACCAAAGAAGAAAGGATCCTTGAGAATATATTGTGCCAGCATCTCGGTATCAATAGCCTTGAGAGAGACTGGACCACGGGCAACCACATCGGCACTGACCGGATCATTGTCAATGAAGGACATCTCGCCAATGACCTCTCCAGGACCCAGACGGTGTAATTCCATTTCATGTTCACCGATAGTTGATGTAATGCTGACTTCGCCTTCCATGATTGTATAGATCGTTGTGTTGATATCCCCTTCCTTGAGTATGAGCTCATTGGATTTGTAGGTCACAACATCGGAGTCTGCGCAAAGCACATCCCTGTCTTTTTGTTTGAGGAAATCCATAAAAGTTTTTCCATTACTCATCATTATGCTCCCTTCCCAGCTCATACGGAAATTGGTTTGATCTCAACATTACAATACCTGCTGCAATACGATTTGATCCAGTAAGGCCTGTGCTTTGGCAGTATATTCGGTATTATTGCGTGACTTAATATCAGCGATTAATGCACGGGCAAGATCAAATTCTTTCATGTCGACATATAGACTAGCCATTGCGTATTTCTCATGAATATCATCATCTAAAAGTGCCTCAAAGCGGCTAGAGACATTTTGCATCAAGGCGCGTTGTTGCTCTGTTGTCATGACCCGTCCACCTGAATCATTAATGGGTTCGGGGATTGGCTCAGGAATTAACTCAATGTGTGCATCTTCAGCAATCTGCGTCATCTGGCTGACATCATTGAGCTCATCGGTAATCGCGTCTTTTAGATACTTATTGGCTTTACCGCTGAACTCTTCATCTTCAACAATCTGGGCGATATTGTCTTTAGCGCGTGCCTTATCACCTAGTTCCAGGTAAATCTGCGCCATGACAACACGTTGGCTAACGTCGTCATCCGATAACATGGAAAATCGGTTAGACATATTGGCAAATGCGCGATAGCGCATGGTCATGTCTTCATCAAAGTCTTTGGGTATATTAGAAAAGCCGGCACCGTTCGTTTCAGCCATAATTTCTTGCAGTAGCAATCGTGCCTGAATTTTGTAATCCTCATTTTCTCCTTCAAATACTTCGGCAATCAGTGGTTTGGCGCGGGCAAGATCGTCCAGTTCCATATAGATACGAGCCAGTAATAATCTTGAGCCTACCGGGTGGTTAGACATCTGACGAAATTTTGCCAGTTCACTGTTTGTTATACGCTGCCTGGGTTCATCTATTTCTTCTTCCTGGTGTTTATCTCGAGATGGTTGTTCAGCCTTCTGTCTGGCGCTTTCGAATAGCGGTTCGTCTGGCAGTAATTCATAACCCATCTGGCAAAGTAGCGGCCACTCTGCAGAGTTCAACAGGTCTTCCTCGCGCAATAGCCTTTTAATTTCTTTAAGGAATTCCTTACCGACGCCCAGACTATGTAATGTCTTGAGCCATTTGGTATCAATGTTTTTTTGCTCGTTGGTCATGATGGTATTCTAGATAAAATCAGGTGGATATTCAGACCTGATTCGTGCCTCCAATCTTCTTGATTAATGCTTCAGCTTCAGACCTGCATTCATCGTCATCGCTGGTGGTAATCTCTTTGAGTAATTTCAGCGCCATTTCGTGTTTGCCCATTTTATGGTGTACGTGGGCCAGTGCCAGTTTGGTACCGTTTTTATTAGTAGAAATCGCCATAAACTGACTAGAAAGCTCACTGAGCTGCTCCTTGTTATAGGTTTTTTCTGGCGGGGTGATTTCCTTTATGACGGGTTGATTGCCGATGTCCTCAGGCAATAAGTCGGACTTTGTCGTTATGTCGTTATCAATGGCTTCCTTTGATTCAACCTCCTTTAATAATGCATAAGCTTCCGCCTTGAATGATGAACTGTCTGAACCCAGTATGACGGCCAGATGCTGCTTGCAACGGCTATGATCGCCAAGCTCAAAATATATTTGTGCCATCTCAAATTCGCGACCAGTCTCATCGTCATGCTCTTGCGTCAGATAGTTATCTGAAACTTCTGCCAGTGGATCGCTGCCAACTGATAGGTCTTCCAGGTGTTTCGATATAATGGAGTCATCCGCATCTGAAAGATCATCGATAATTTCATTAAATGAGGAAGCGAACATTTCTGACTGTAATAGTTCGTGGATCATTTCCTCGGCCTGTTTGACATACTCCGGTGTCGCCGATTTATGTGCCTCGGTGAGCAGTGTTTTTGCCTGTTTGTAGTCACCAAGATCAAGGTAGACACGAGCCAATGCCAGGGTAGACGCATCTTTGTCATCTGACATGCTCTTGAAACGACCGGAAATTTCGTGAATAACCTCATGCAGGTCTGACACATTGCTATCTTCTTCTTTTTCCTCGGTTACATCGAATGACGGTTGATCCCTGTAGGCCAGGGCAGGGCTGGCTGGCGTTGAATCGTCATATGCCATGGATGGCGCCATTGGTGTTGGGTCGTCAATAGCGGTTTCGGGGTTTACAGGTGTTGGGTCATCGTCATGATCGCCAGGTATGGTCGAACTTGTTGAAGGTGTTGTGAAAGGCGTGTCTGGTATAACGGCGGGGTTATCACCACCAGCTTCATGTTTGCGTGTTGGCGAGTGTGAGACGATATTTTTCGAGCTGACTTTAACTTTTTGTTCTGTGATAACTGGATCAGTCTCGCCTGTTTTTATATCCGGAAGTTGTTTTTCTATCGATGCTGCCGGAGGAGGACGTCGATTAAGAATTTGTGCCAGTAATACCAGGAAAATCAAAGCAGCGATGAGATAAAGCGCACCTTGTAAACGAGCATCTTTCTCTTTTGCTTCGTTGTTGGCTGCCAGCTCACTTTTCACTGCGGCCAGTTCGCCTTTAAGGAGTTGCAGCCTGGTCAGGATGTCTTCCTTTGAACCTGTTTCAATCGGTGGGTCAGGGTCTATATTCTGCTTCGGTGTTTCTGGTTTTTTTGCTGGTGATGGTGCGATAGTTAACCTGGCTGGTTCAGTTGTTGTACTTGTCTGTTCTTGTGGTGAGACATTCCACGCCAGGTATTCAGGTAATTTTAGCAGGGCACCATGACGTAGAATTTGTGATCGTCCCGCGACAAAGGCATCCGGGTTTGCATAGTAAATATCAGCCATCGTGTCCCGTAAGTTGAAATCACGATTATCGATAATGTGGGTCGCGATACTCTTGAGTGTTTCTGTGTCATCCACGGGCCCATAGATATGTGGCTCACCGGCGACAAGTTCTTCTGCCGCCACGGGCAGGGCAAGCGCGGCCAGCAATAACAGCGCCATGCCGATATTAATCCCCCTGCAAATAAACGTAGAAAACTGCTCCATGATGGTATTGCTGTTTTTATAATCGTTGTTAGTAGGATATACACAATTTATCTATTGATTTCTAGAATAATTCATTAGTTTTGCGTGATTTCAGCAAATATCGTCTATTTCCTTTGAAATTTAGAGCATTTTGAGTGGGCAGTTGCTGTACTGCCAATGGTCATGACTTTGCTTTAACATAACTTCTCTAACTACAGGCAAGGATTGGGGAATGACGAATAGCGAAGACAGGGTGGTGCTCATTACGGGAGCATCCGGTAATTTAGGTCGTGCAGTTGCCAATGGGTTTGCTGCCCAGGGCGCCAGGCTGGCGTTTGCGGATCGCTCGTCACAGGACCGCGAGGGTGGCTTGCAGGTCCAGGTGGACTTAACTGATGAAGGCTCGGTGCAGAGCATGGTTGAAGAGGTTATTGCCAGGTATGGACGCATTGATGTACTGGCCAATATAGCTGGTGGTTTTACCATGGGGCCGATGTTGCATGAAACCGACGCCAGGGACTGGGAGTTTATGATGAACCTGAATGCGCGTTCGGTTTTTTATGCCAGCAAAGCGGTTTTGCCCCATATGCTCAAACAGGGGAGTGGCAGCATTGTCAGTGTGTCGGCAAGGGCGGCAAAAGAAGGCAAAAGCAACATGGGGCCATACTGTGCCTCCAAGGCAGCAGTGATCACCCTGACGGAAACCCTGGCAGCAGAGCATAAATATAATGGCATCAATGTGAACTGCATTCTCCCGGGCACGATTGATACTCCACAGAATAGAGACGCAATGCCAGATGCCGATTTTAGCAAGTGGGTGCCACCAGCAGCGTTAGCGGATGTCATCGTGTTTCTGGCCTCCGATGCAGCGCGTTGTGTAACGGGTGCGTCGATACCTGTTTACGGTCAGTCCTAGTTAGTAACAGTCCCTGATGAACAAATGCAGTTAATTGATATCGGTGCGAACCTCACGCACAACTCATTTAGTCACGATCTTCCCCAGGTAATTGCTGATGCAACATCAGTTGGTGTATCAACGATGATTGTGACAGGTGCGTCCGACGAGGGTAATCGCGAAGCACAGCAGCTCGTTGAACAGTATCCGCAACAATTGTTCGCCACTGCTGGAGTACATCCACATCACGCCGGCGACTATACCGGTAGTAGTGATGTCTTGATTCGAGAATTGGTGGTTACTGGACAGGTTGTCGCTGTTGGTGAGTGCGGGCTTGATTATAATCGCAACTATTCACCACACCCGGCTCAACGGGAGGTGTTTGAGGCGCAGCTAAAGATTGCAGCAGAAAATCATATGCCGGTTTTTATGCATCTGCGTGATGCCTACGATGAGTTCGTTGAAATACTGAGTGACTATCGTTCCGAGCTGCCGGCGGCAGTGGCGCATTGTTTTACCGGTACCGAGGAAGAACTGGAAGGTTTGTTGGCGATGGATCTGCATATTGGTATTACCGGCTGGATTTGCGATGAGCGACGTGGTCATCATTTACGGGAATTTATTCATAAGGTCCCGCCTGATCGGTTAATGATTGAAACCGATGCGCCATATCTGTTGCCACGTGATTTAAAACCCAGGCCGAAAGATCGACGTAATGTGCCAGCCTATTTACCACATATACTTGAAACAATAGCAATTGCCGTTGATCGTCCTGTAGAGCAGCTTGCCGAGGAAACCACCTTCACCGCGAAGACCTTCTTTGGTTTACCTTAGAGTATTAAGAAGATGAGTAAGCAGATAACACTGCGCTGTTCGCGTGCAATGTGTGAACTGCTGTCAGAGATTTTGCGCAACTATGCTGATGCCGCTTACCCGCAGGGTGGTTCGGAATGTTCACAATCTGCACGGGAGTCGTTAATGCAGTCAGTGGAAGAAATACGTCTTAACTGGAACGAAGTATCACAAACAACGCATATCAATAAGCGCTTACGTGTCATGGCAAAATCTGCGATTAAATATCATGCGCAGTGTTTGGCTGTAGAGAAAGAATATTCCATTGATCGTCGAAAGGAATACTTGTTATCCGTATTATCTGGTGAAGCAATTGATGAAGCAGGCTATCATCGGGCACAAGAACAAGATAGATCTCAATGATTTCACCTGATTACACTGAAGAGCAACAAGCGATACTGCAAAAATTAATCGGTATTGTTGAATCATTGTATGAGGAAACATCAGGTTTTCTTGAGAACGGGGATAATCAACAGCACTGGTATAACCGGGGTTATGCGAATGGTATCGTTCAGCAGTTGAGTAAGCTTGGTTATCGCGAATATGTTGAAGACAATACCGTGCCCGATGCTGAAGATATTATTGCCGGCCATGAGTTTTGGGTATGGGGTAAGGCCTACCAACATGGTTTGCAAGTTGGCATGAAAGAAACTACAGATGTCATAGGACCCAGACAAGAATGACTGAAGCGCAAAAGTCACCATCCATCGAATATGCAGCGGTTGATCTTGGTTCCAACAGTTTTCATATGGTGGTGTCGCAGGTCAGTGATTCGAAGCAAACCGTGGTTGACCGTGTACGTGAAATGGTAAGACTGGGCTCGGGGTTAGATAAGAAGAACCGGCTGAGTGATGAAGCCAGTGACAGGGCAATTGAATGTCTGATGCGTTTTGGTGAACGCTTGCGGGGGTTGGATGCAGATCATGTACGTATCGTCGGTACGAATACCCTGCGCAAAGCAAAAAATGCCAGGAAGTTTATCCGTCGGGCAGAGGCGGCGCTTGGCTTTCCCATTGACATTATCTCCGGTGTTGAAGAGGCACGCCTGATCTATCATGGAGTATCCCAGACATTACAGGAAGACCGCGGCCGTCGACTGGTTGTTGATATCGGTGGTGGTAGTACAGAAATGATAGTTGGCGACAGTGCCTTGCCCCGTTACCTGGAAAGTCTGTATATGGGTTGTGTTAGTACCAGCCAGGCTTTCTTTGAGGACGGAAAAATAAGCAGGTCGCGTATGCGAAAGGCGATACTTGCGGCCAATGTCGAACTGGAACCACATGTCTTTAACCTGGAGAACATGAACTGGGTTGATGTGATTGGTACCTCAGGGACTGCCCGGGCGATAGAGCGTGTGGTGCATGAATCGGGCTGGACTGAGGGCGGGATCACGCGTGCATCCATGGAGAAGCTGGTAGATGCTATCGTCGAGTTTAAACATGTTGATGACATATCCTTACCAGGGTTAGGTGAGCGGCGACAGCCGGTATTTGCCGGTGGTGTAGCGGTACTGGTAGCAATATTTCGTTCATTGTCGATAGACCATATGCGCATATCTGATGGTTCTCTTAGAGAGGGCGTGTTGGCTGATTTGATCGGCCGTAGGCAAAGTAGTGATACGAGAGCGAAAACAGTTAGTGATATGATTGAGCGCCATCATATTGATGCAATGCAGGCAGAGCGGGTTTGTCGTACTGCGGATGACATTTTTACGCAGGTACGTCAGGACTGGGAGCTGGATGCACGTGATGGGTAGCTGCTGGTGTGGGCGGCGCAGTTACATGAAATTGGCTTGATGATTGCGCATAACCAGTACCATAAGCATGGTGGTTACATACTGGAAAACATGGATCTCGCGGGTTTCTCAAGACAGGAGCAAAAAATAATCTCGGTGCTTGTGCGTCTACATCGAAGAAAATTTCGTGCTGATGAACTGGAGGTTTTTGATGAAGAGCGGGTAGAGGCTGTATCACGTTTAGCTATTATATTGAGGCTGGCAGTACTGTTTAATCGAGGCCGGCTCCCTGAAGAGTTACCGCGTATCACGATATCCGTCAATGAATCCGATATTATTTTAAGGTTGGATGCCGACTGGCTGCATGAGCACGCACTGACGCAGGCGGACATTGAAGATGAACAGGTAGCTTTATGCAAAAGCCAGTTCTCGTTAAATGTCGAGGCGGTTTAGCGTGGTTTCTTCAGGTATTCGTTAACAAGGCAATAAGGATTGCTAAATATGCAAATTGGTCCCAGAGAAATTACAACACCATTTCGTCCGATTCCGCTTGAGGTACCGGAAGGAATGAAGCGCAATGAATTTTTCAATAGCGCTGAAAACCTGAATGACCTGGTGCATAACAATGGTCTGTTAAATAACCCGGAAGGCCTGTTGATGTATCGAAAGGCGCTTGGGCATAGTAATGAGTTTGATACATCAATTATTTATAACACCTCGCAGGATATATTGAACCCGCTGGGTAGGCCGGTCAGAAGAACGCAGGTGCCACCACAAACGCGTAACGTCTGGAATCGTATGAACCAGATCATGATCGAGTATATGGTGGAAAAATATCCTGACCCTGCAGATGCGCTGGTACTGGCTGGTGAAGCAAGCCTTGATGCTACCTGGCCGCTAACTGCACCGGACGTGCCCAGTATTCGCATGTTGCACAATCATTTTATTGTGTTTGACATGGAGCAGTTAAGAAATGCAGAAATGGCAGATCCGAAAAATCCTAATCTGACGGATGGTGGACAACACAGTCTCTTTCAACAACATATGCATGATGTTTATCGGCAGTTTTATAATGAAGCGTTAGATCTGGATATTCTTAGTATTAACAATGATCCGCGGGGTCGTATCGAACTGACAGGTTATCCTCAAGGTCTGCCATGCTGGGAAATTGGCGGTGGTGTGGATGCATTAAAAGATCCCAGGTTCTGGAAAGAATATGATGCGTTGCTGAAGGGTTTTATTGATTTTTACCGAACCTTCTTTAGCCAGGTATCGACTCGTAATGCACCGATTCCTAAAGATAGTCACTTCCCTGATGCCATAGAAAATATTCTGTTATTTAATAATGATTTTCTTAAGACAGCTAAAAAGATTCGTGATCGTTGTATCAAGGATGCCAAGTTTGCGAATTCTATTCGTTGGCAACCAGCGTTTAAGCAACTGATTTATCGTAATGACTCGGGTAAGTTGGTGGCCACTATTAGTCAGAATTCAGTCGGAAATGCCATCACGGAATTGCTGGGTGTCGTAGTAAAACGTGAACCAGATGCAGCGGCTTATGAAAAAGCCGAGCCTGCACTGATTGAAAGATTGCTGGAAGTTCGCCAACGATTGATTGAGGCTGATCTTGGTGAAGGAATTGCAACGGAATACTGGGGTGCAGCATAGATCATATGTTCAATAATAGATGAAGTCCTTTGTGATCATTACTAAGTTGTAGCTATTTCCGGGCCTTATATTGAAGAAAAGATATGAAGATTAATACAGTCGTTATAATTTTAACTTGCCTTGTTTTTACGCTATTAGGCCAAGCCTGGGCGGAAAATAAAGAGGTACAGGTAGATCAACGAATTAGCCTGCAGCTAACTGATGCAGAAAAGGCAATACTCCTCAGTGAAATGAGACAGATGCTTGTCAGTATTCAGGGTGTGATTTCAGGTATTGGTGATAACAATCCGCAAGCAATTATCGAGGCAGCTCGACCTTCAGGTAACAGGATGGCGAGAGCCACCCCTGATTCAATTCACAAAAAAACGCCCCAGGCCTTCAAAGAAATGGGTTCGCCGACCCATATGATGTTTGAAGAACTTATTATTCGCGCGGAAACAGACGATATGGAATCACTAACAGTTCTTACGGGCGAGTTAATACAGCAATGCAATTCCTGTCATGCGATGTTTAAAGCTAGTTAGTCCGGATCCTGCTGCACGGCTTCAATTGATCTGCTAATGAAAACTTTGTTGATAAACTGTGTTAAACACGCATTTAGTAACGCTAGAAATTTTGTGGGATATTGGCTATCGTCTGACCTACAATGATAAATCCAGCTTATCCATAATATGTCTGCCACCGGTAAACATTCTCTGTTGTATGGTGGGGTAATTATTTTACTGCTGATTGGTATTGCAAGCTTTGTCGCCTATCGCTTCAGCGATTCCATGCAGCAGGAGTTTGATCAGACACTTTCCTTGCAGATCAGAAAGCAGGGCCTATTTGAAGATCAAATCCGAGTATTGCTAAATCGTTATTATATTTTGCGTGATATTGTGACCGTCGAGGACGCATTCGATAAGGATGACTTGATCCAACGTCACCGATCTTTGGCAACTGAGTTCTATTATTTGCGGCTTGAACTGGAAGCTATGCCTCTCAGCGCCAGGGACAAGGAATTACTTGGCTTACTGATAGAGCAGACACGCAAGGCTTATCCTATACAGCAAGATTTAGTCGAACGCTCGATAGAAGAAACAAAACCATCTCACTACCAGGAGGTGCTAGATAATATTCAGCCAGTACTAGATGAGATATATGTGGAGGTCATGTTATATCGTGATGAAATGCAGGAGATAACCGAGCGAGAAATCAATCAGGCAAGAGAATTATATAAACAGGGGTGGGTTACTATCCTGGTGTCTTATGTTCTTGTTATTTTTCTCGGTATTATCGCCGCGGTCTGGATCATTCTATACCGGCGCAAACGCCAACAAGAACTTCAATGGTTGGCAGCACATGATTCACTAACAGAATTATCCAACCGGGTTGCGTTTGAACGTGCTGTCTGTCAACAGATAAATGATGCGCTGCCTTATGGTGTCGGTTCTATATTGTATTTGGATCTGGACAGATTCAAGTATGTCAACGATAGCTGCGGGCATGCGGCGGGGGATGAACTTTTGGTGCAGGTTTCTAATCGACTGAAATCTGTTGTTCGTCATAGTGACATGCTAGCCAGGATCGGCGGCAATGAATTCGGCATTATGTTATCCGGGTGTGATATTCCCGAAGCGATGCGCATTGCCGATAAAATACTAAGCGCACTCAGTGAGACAGACTTTGTCTGGGACACTAAGCACTTTGAAGTTAGTACGAGCATTGGTATCGCTGCCCTGGATACCCAGGTTAAGGATTTCAAACAGGTTATCTCACAGGCAGATGCTGCCTGTTATACAGCCAAAGACCTTGGTCGTAACAGGATTCATATCTACTCGGAATCAGATGCGGAGTCCTCTCGCCGCGCTACCGAGCTAGAGCGAGTCAACCAGATCAGGTATGCACTTGAGAATTATGGTTTTTGTCTATATCGCCAAAAAATAGAACCATTAAACCCTGATCTTCCCAGGCATTATGAAATTCTCTTGAGACTACTTGATGAAGACAATTCCATTATTACGCCAGATATGTTTCTTCCAGAAGCTGAGCGATACGACCTGATTTCCAAGATTGATCTCTGGGTTGTTCAACAAACGTTAAATTATTTAAAAACTAATGAAGCGGACCATGATGTATACGCCATGAATTTGTCCGGGAAAACACTAAATGATCAGCAATGTCTCAATGAAATAGTTACAGAGATCAAAAAATCCAATGTGAGGCCAAATATTTTATGTTTCGAGATTACTGAAACAGCGGCTATTCGTGATTTATCCAATGCGGGTAGTTTTCTTGACCTGCTGCAAGATATGGGCTGCCTTGTGGCGCTGGATGATTTTGGTACGGGTCTGTCATCTTTTAATTATCTAAAACAGTTGCCTGTAGACTATTTGAAGATTGATGGTTCTTTTATACGTGATCTAAAACCAGAATCACAGGACTACGCCTTTGTGAAGGCTATCCATGCAGTCAGTCAGGCTATGGGCATACAAACCATCGCGGAATGGGTAGAAACCCCTATGGTGCTGACCTATCTTAAAGACTTGCATATAGATTTTGCCCAGGGTTACCACATAGCACGGCCAGAACCGCTAATAATAGTGACGTAAATCAGCGTCAATCACTACCGATAGCCCGTCTATTGGTCTTACGTAAAAATTATTTCCTTCTCATGCTATCTTAACAGGGGAGAAATATTGTAAGTCGAGATAATCGTATGGAATTTTTCGCCATTGCAGATATAGAAACAAAAGCAGAAGTTTTGCAGGGGCTTACTGTGCACAAGTTAAATCAATACTGCGAGGATATAGAAAAATTACTCCATATTGAGGATGATAATAGCGCAGACGTTTATTGCGTGTGGGGTGAATTTACCGTCCATCGGCAAGTAATTAATGGGGGTGTTCGTTTTACACTGCCCAATTGTCCTAATGCGTTGGCCTGGACAATAACAACGGGTTTTGAGCCAGACCCAAAGAAAACGGTGATTCATGGCACCATTAATCGCACTGAACATGACCCTGATTTAATAGAGTCAATAGAATCATTTATCCACTCGTGGAAGGTTGGTTTAGAGAGAAATCTTGCTGGGGATATATAGGCTTTAGAATTATCTGATAACCCTCTTAAAATAGCTCAGGGATGCCCGTTAGAAGTTATTTACCAGTGATTATTATATGCAGTCTGTTGAAAACTACTCCGAGGCCTGTTCCAGCAGGTATCGTTGAGTAGATAGTGGTTCTTCGTCATTGTTGATCAGGGTGTACTGCCCGTCGCTATCTAACTTCCATGACTGCGTGTTGTCTTTCAGGTATATATTAAGTTCATCGATGACTCTTCCCCGGGTTGTTTTATCTTCAAACGGGAAGGCAACTTCTACACGGCGGAACAGGTTGCGATCCATCCAGTCAGCGCTGGCCCCGTAGACCTCGGGATCACCTTCGTTTTCGAAATAAAAGATGCGCGTATGTTCAAGAAAACGTCCAATGATAGAGATAACACGGATATTATCTGAAATGCCTTCGATGCCCGGCCTCAGGCAGCAGATGCCACGCACGATCAAATCGACCTTGACGCCGGCCATCGCCGCTTGATAAAGCACGCGGATGGTTTTTGATTCAACCAGTGAGTTCATTTTTGCAATAATGCGTGCAGGTTTGCCGTCTTTGGCGTTTTGTTCCTCACGCTGAATTTTTTCCCACAACACGTCGTGCAGCGTGAAAGGTGACTGAAGAAGTTTTACCAGCTCTGGGGTCTTACCCGGGCTGGTTAACTGCATAAATACCTGGTGCACATCGTTGGCAATGGTTTTATCTGCAGTGAGCAAGCCATAGTCGGTATATAGCTTGGCAGTTCGCGCGTGGTAATTGCCGGTGCCCAGATGTACATATCGGCAGATTTTTTTACCCTCTCTTCTTAGTATCAGTATCATTTTGGCGTGTGTTTTATAACCAACAATGCCATACACAACATGTGCACCAGCGGTCTGCAGCCGGTTCGCCAGGGTAATATTTTCGGCTTCATCAAAACGCGCACATAGTTCGATGACAACGGTTACTTCTTTACCGGCCTCTGCGGCTTTTACCAGAGCATTAACAACAGCTGATTTTGGGCCAGAGCGATAGAGTGTTTGTTTGATTGCGAGTACCTGTGGGTCTTTTGCCGCCTGCAGCAACATGTCAATGACGGGTAGAAAAGAGTCATAAGGATGGTGTAACAGATGTCCTGTTTACCGATTACCTTGAAGACATCGCTAGCACCATTGAGTGCAGATGTGATGTGAGGGGTGAAAGGCGCAAATTTCAAATCGGGGCGGTCAACAATGTCACATACAGCGGACAAACGATTAAGGTTAACGGGGCCATTGACTTCGTATACATCCTGCTTGTGTAAGCCAAATTGATGTCTTAAAAAATCGATGAGTTCGACAGGGCAATCGTCAGCTATTTCCATTCGTACCGCATCACCATATTGTCGCTGCATTAATTCGCCTTCAAGCGCACGCAACAGGTCATCGACCTCCTCTTCATCGACAAACAGATCTGAATTACGCGTAATGCGGAACTGGTAACATCCGGTGACTTTCATACCTGGAAACAGCTCATCAACGTAGGCATGTATGATCGATGACAGAAAGATAAAATCATGCGGGCCATTGCCGCTTTGCTCAGGGGGGAGTTGCACAATTCGTGGCAAGGCGCGCGGTGCCTGTACAACGGCCATGTTGCCGCTGCGCCCAAAGGCATCACGACCCTTGAGTGAAACGATAAAGGTCAGGCTCTTGTTGATAATGCGTGGGAAAGGGTGAGCCGGATCCAGGCCTATGGGCGTTAAGATCGGTAGCAGTTCCTCACGAAAATATTCCCGCACCCATTTTTCCTGTTTCGCAGATAAATCACCCCGACGGATAAATCGAATATTTTCGTTTTCCAGCTCGGGGATGAGTACATCATTTAACGTATGGTATTGGTCAGAAACCAGGCTATGCGCCTGTGCGCTAATGGCCTTCAAATTATCGATTGGCGTCATGCCGTCTGCAGTTAGCGAGGCCTTGCTTACCGCGGCCTGCTAAAATTTTGCGGCAACACGAACCTCAAAAAATTCATCCAGATTCGTACAGGAGATACACAGGTAGCGCAGGCGCTCCAGTAAAGGCACGGCGGTTAAGTTTGCCTGGGCCAGAACCCGGCGGTTAAACTCAAGCAGGCTTAACTCACGATTCAGGTATAGATCAGGATGGTTGAGGTCAGGCATGTCCAGATTGTCAGGTAACCTTTTGCTGGCAGTATGGTTGTTCTTTATGTCAGTAGGGTGATTCATACTAATAGTTTATCGGATAATCAGTTAAATCGGGCCGGATTTACAGTTTTATTGGGGGTGAGCATGTTTGGTGGAGTGATATTGATGTTTTTCGGCATATTTATGCTGGGCTACGCCGTTTATGCCTGGAAGGAGGGTGAGGTGCGCATGGGATCAAAAGGCCTGAGCCCTTATACACCTTCAAGGGAGGATTCACCCGGTGCGTTTTATCTGGGTGTATTGCTTTATCTGTCTGCAGGTTTATGGATGGTTATCTATGGTTTGATGATCCTAACCGGTCATGCGGCGCCAATACCGCTGAACTAAGTTTCTGTTGTTAGTTCCTGGATCATGCAGTCCGCTAGCCGGAGTGACAAAGCAGCAATTGTCAGCGTGGGGTTGGCGGTGCCGCCCGTGGTGAAAACACTAGAACCTGCGATCCATAAATTAGGGTGATCATGTGACTGGCAGTCGCTGTTGACGACCGATGTGCGTTTATTGTTTCCCATAATCGTCGTGCCCATGGGATGGTTAGGCCAGTATTTGCCAATGCCTGTCTCTTGGATTTTTGTCGCTCCTAATAGCGCGCATACGTGGTTAAGAAATTCTGAAAAATAATTGGCGCCGCCCTGAACATAACTGTCGAGTGTCATGTGGACCTCCGGCATGGCGATTCCAATGGTGTCCATGCGGGAGGTTGATGGTTTAATGTAATTGGATACATTAGGTAATTGTTCCATTTCGGTGCCAATCATTATGTATCGTGAGGCATATTTTTCTAGATCCCTGTCCAGAGTAGACCAGGTCTGTTGGTCTTCAATTAGGTCTGTGACATACCCCTGAATATCAGGCTGATTTTGTATAAATATTTTTCCTGCGGAGTGCTTATTTCTGAATGTGTCACCTCTGCCATGATTAATTTGACTGACGACCTGGGGGCCTCTGCCGGGATAAACGGGCTCGGGCATCAGCATGGAAAGGGCAATTGAAGGATGATCCATCAAGTTACGTCCTACTTGTCCGGAACTATTTGCGATCCCACGAGGCAATGCTTCTGTTGTTGATTGCATAAGTAGCTTTGGGGTTTCTATCCCATTGCATGCGAGCACGAAATGTTTGCCGGATAATTTCCCAATAGAACTGTCCGGGCGTTTGTAATGTACAGTTGTGATTGAACCATTCCGATCACTATCTATTTTGAATGCAACGGCATTCGCTAATAATTTCGCACCATTTGTTATGGCCCTCTTTATATGTATGTCAGCACTGTATTGTGCACTGATGGGGCAAAGTGGTGTGCAATTATTGTTACCACAACATGGTGGACGTCCCTGGTAGGCAGTGCTGTTTCTTGCTGCTGGCAGCACGCTAACCTTGATATTGTCCGGCTCAAGGCGTTTTGCAATAACCTGATCACTGTAAGGCATAGCCAGGGGAGGCTGTGGGTATGGCCCGCTGCGGGGAGAGCCATGTACATCGCTGCTATCACCGGACACACCAAGTTCGATTTCTGCTTTTAGGTAATATGGTTCAAGTTCCTGGTAATCGATAGGCCAGTCTTTACCAACGCCGTATTCAGATAGAATTCTGAAGTCTTCGGGCAGAAATCTTGGTGTAATGCCTGTCCAGTGCCAGGTTGTGCCCCCTACTGCCCTTAGATAGTTAGCCCAGTAAATGTCGTTGTCAGATCCATTCTATAGATACAGCTCCTGATCCTCCTTATCTGGAAATAATGCATGCTGAGGCCTTTTAAAAGCGCTATTTGGTCCTCGTTTCCAGCTGGATCTCTGGCGACTTAATGATTGTTGGCGTGAAACTTCAGGCCCAGCCTCAAGTATCAGGGTATTTACACCAGCGGAGGCTAGTTTGTCTGCTAACAGGGCACCGGCAATTCCTGAACCAATGATAACAACGTCAGGTTGTTCTGAAATCATGATAATTCTGATGGCGGCTTGGCCCAGAAGCCTGGTGTGCCGCCGCAATAAGTTGGTGGTTGTCTGATATGTGATAGTTTTCTATACATTAGCGCGTGTTGAAATGAGATCGCTTTGTTAATTTTTGTGTGAAAATAAATTCCTGTATACCAGGTCATTAATAAATGAGATATAAACCAGGCTTCTCCTTTATTGAAGGATTTGGGTTTTAATATCTCATTTATGCTAATACCCTTTTTATTCATCTCATAGATCTTGCTGTAGACTTGATGTAAATGCTGTGTCCCCCATGGTTCCTCACTAATCAATTTATAAATTTCATGAGACAGATCAGGATTTAGATAGACGCTAAAGGTTAGAAATTTTGAAAGTTCCTCAAAATGACTAAAAGAAAACTGCTCTAGCTTGGGGGGAGTGTTTAAGTATCTGGGTACCACGCTGCAGCCGGGCAAGATGCCGGCAAGTGCTGCCAAGGAAAACGATGCGCTATATAGAAAATGTCTTCTGGATATCACTCTTTGCCCTTGTTATGAATCGTAAGTTACCTGGAGTCTGGTTCTAACTTTCTGATCATGCCGTCACGCCCCGTAATAATCAGTAGCTCACCCTGTGCATCGGTTCCTAGCAGTAAGTCTGCGCGGTGGTCATCATTGAGTATTTGAAGAACGGGTCTTGTGAGTCCGTTATATATTAACTTTAGACGTGTAGGGTTGATTAATGAATCCTGTTTGATGTGTTTCGCTTCTATTGAGTAGATCTTGCCATTAGCAAAGTCGCTAAATACGAAGTGGTTATGCAGGTGTTTGAGTTTAGTTCCCAGGTAAAAAACTCCATTTCCTATCGCTGATCCCTCATCCCGGTCATACTGAATTATTGGATAGATGAGTTTGTTGTTAGTTTGTTTTTTAGGCAATGCAAATACTTGCTCAGGATCAGATGAGTGTATTGCAAATGTTCCTTGGCGAAGACTCCACCCATAATTGCCACCAGGGATGCCTAGATTAACTTCTTGTATGCCTGAGTTACCCTGATCAAGTATCAGCATTTTGCTTGCTGCTCCGGGTTCCCAGGTGATATCAACCGGCCGGTGGAATCCGTAAGCCCATATTTCAGGTAATGAATCCTTGTTATGCAGGAACGGGTTGTCTTTGGGTATAACGTAACTCTTGTTGTGATTTGGTGTTTGGGGCTGGATTCGCAATATTTTTCCCAAGGGGGACTGTAGGTTTTGAGCTGTCTGTAATGGATCAGAGATTTGTTTTACAGGGTCTATTCCACCATCCCCAACGCCGATGTACATCGTGGGAAACTTTATCTTCCCGCTCTCGTTCGGGTCAAAGCCCAAATAAGTAATATTATTTTCAGGATACGGCTGTTGTATTCGAAGTACTTCTCGCCTTGTCGGTTTATTCTCAGGTTTTGAGCTACTGATATTAACGCGCCATTCGGTGCTTACATCGATGTGATGGGGCGCCTTTACTAAGTTTTTCCCTAGCACAGGTGTTTCATTATTGCTTCCAGATTTCTCTGTGTGAGAGGTATAAACTAAACCGTATCCTGGCATGCCTTTCTTTGAAAATTCGGGATGTAAAGTAAAGCTAGTTAAGCCGGTTTGAAAGCCCTTATTTAAAAACCATTCAGAGGTATGTTGCGCGAGGTTAAGGATGGGTTCTGGGCTCAATTTGCCGTTCTCTATCGTCCATACTTGTCCATCCATGGATGCGATAAACGACTGGCCGGATGCCTTATCTGTTTTGATAGCGCTGAAGCGATTTAATGGTCGTCTGGATATGGAAGCTGGTGGTTGTAAATAATCGACAACCTTGTTTAAGGTATTTTGTATGTGTGATTGATGTTTGATCGGGTTTGCAAGTGGGCAGTCTGACTGGTTGTTTCCATGGCATGTAGCAGACCCTGCGGCTTGTACTGTGCCGGGCAAACAGGAGGGGGACTGTTCAGCAGCAGCCATTCTAGTAATCAGAAAAATAGTAGCCGAATAATAATCGTCATACTTATGAAATGTGTTATTTAGTGTAGTTGCCGGTTTACCGGTGATGGTGCAATTGACCAACGATCTAATGGCCTGAAACGCAAGTACATTTTCCTGTTGAATGATACTGTTGGTCGATAGCCCATATGTAGTG
>Ga0126335_1000226_pt1 | contig 26776 bp, 21 predicted proteins | sample OlaspJWI45metaG_FD_108409 | JGI IMG/M metagenome (GOLD analysis project Ga0126335, IMG submission 108409) | Marine gutless worms symbiont microbial communities from Oahu, Hawaii - Olavius sp. 1 OAHU.JWI-45 metaG | ecosystem: Host-associated > Annelida > Digestive system > Unclassified | place... | reverse complement strand
TGCTCACTTCTGCACTGTCGAGCAACATGCCAAGGCACATTGCTTCAGTGGAGATCTTGATGTTGACGCCGACAAGCTTAATGGTCTGGAACCGAAGCTTAGACAGTTGGTGCAGTGTACCAAGTCGTAGACAGTACTAATGTGAAATTATGCTGTTGTTTACAGATTATAAGCAGATGAAATGCAGGAGGAAGTAGAAACCTTGCACAGTTTGCCACATGCCATTTTTGTATATGGCACCCTCAAGAGAGGACAGCCGAATCATCACATGCTACAAAAGTTTGGCAATCACACATTTTTTGGTACAGGACACACGGAGCTGAGATATCCATTGATTGTTGATTCCAGATATGCTAATTTGCCTTTCATGTTGGATGCACCAGGCGAAGGACAGGTGTATAATGTTATTGGTTTTTAGGCTGCATCGAATGCATGAGATGCAGACTATTGTTACTGATGTGTGTGGTGTCTGTCAGTTTGTTCATCCGTCTGTCTACGGAGCTTAGCTGGGCTTTACTGTGTGGGGGTCATTCAGTGCAGCCTTTGCCAAATCACTTTGGCCGCTTGTTATTTGTTTTTATACTGTAATTTAGAGCAGTGTTCTTTGTCACATGCCGATTGGCGTGGACTGTATTGTCAAGTTTGGGTTTGTAGTGAAAAAAGGTTTGAAAAGGTTAGTTTTGAGATTATTGCAACATTTTGGGCAATTGCAACAGTGGGTCAGCTATTGTTTCGCCCGATCACAGATTATACATTGTGTATTTGTTGACTTGCAGTATTATGCACATAACAAAGTATAATTTTTGTACATTGACTAATTTTTTGGTGGGGTGGGTGAGACTGATAAGCAGAGTCTGTTACAAGGAAAGAAAGAAAGAAACAGATGGAGTGGACATTGTTGAATATAGATCATTACAGTCAGTGATAAATTATTGTACTGCTGTAGTGCTACTGCTGGAACATTTTCCAGGAATAAAAATTACTTTTTATTTTGTGTTTCAGATCGTGTATGGAGAAATTTACTACGTAGATGATGAGTTTATGGGCTACCTTGACACGTTTGAAGGTTGTCCAGTCTTGTATCAGCGAAATGTTATTACGATATGCAGTCAGTCACAGTCAGAACATGAAGTTAGTGGGACTCAGAGCAGCAGTGTAGTGCAGCAAACACTGAACTGCAGCACATACATGCGGAAGCAGTTCGACCAGGCTCTGCTCAGTGAACAAACTTTTTCTTCGTATGATTCATCGGGTTTGCATGGACAGTCTTACAGACCACAGTAGGTTCTAGTTCTTTATTAGTGATAACTTATTGTGATGTGTTGTGTTGACGTCAAGATTGCCTATCATCCTATAGATAGACTTTAGAAGAATTTATTTTCATTCATTTAAATGTAACATTTTAGGCCTAGAAAGTCTTTAAGTTTCTGGAATTTCATGGCAGAGTCATCAAGTTTACTGTAGTCTATAATTAATTTGGAATTCTTCGAAGATGTAAAGCTTTGCTTTCTCACTTTTGTCAACTTTTTTTCTGGTGTTTAAGTCATGTTTTTGTCGACCTTATTTTTCCAAATTTAAATGTGCATAATAAATTTCAGTATACGGTGTTTGACTAGCCAAATTAGTATCTTCTGTTTGACATTAATAACATATATTTTGGCTAATAGTATTAACTGAGGCAGGACCTAAAACTGTGATTATATGTTCAGTTTAGCTTTCACGCTGCATTAGATATTTTAGCTGCATTCACCTATTCTGTCTCGATTATGACAAATGGAAACACTAGTTTTGTCATTGGGCATATATTTTATATTTTTATTTGAAGCTGGAAAGCTAACAGCTGTATTGGTTTTTGTGTAGACTTGATGAATTCTAACAGCTGATGGAAGAATTGTTGTACTGCTGTGATGCTGAATGCTCAAGAATAGGCAAACGATCGAGAGACAGAGATGTTGTGTCACCAGGGGCGTCATTTATAAGGGGGTGCTGGGGGTATGAAGTGACAAATTTTGTTCAACTCACATCAAGAATGGCACTGCTGCAGTATGTGAATTTCTACATAATTCTGTAATATCATTTAGTTGGACATGTCAGACCCCCAGGGACTGACTGAAATGACGCCATTGTTTGTCACCAATGAGAAAAGCTAGTGAAGTAGGCGATGTGAAGAAAGGTAGGGGTGACACAGATTTGTGACATAGGCCTAGCACGCTTGAAAGTAGTTTAATGACTGCTTTGCAAATGTTGCATATGATTTAGAGTACCCATAATAGGCTAATTATTTATGCGTTACACTGTTACTGTTATTCGAATCTTAGTAAATTGTGAGATATGACATTATGCAAGGTTAACACAGTGGTCTTGGTTTTGAAACCCTTGAGTCTCAGTCTTGATCTTGAAGCTCCATATCACATACGACAACACAAGTAACTTTACTGTTTAAAAACAGCAAAATCGTAGTTTGTCATAGTTTAAATGCCCAGGCATGTGTAGCAATTGGCAGTAAATGAGCCGCCGATCAGTGCTCATGGACTACATTAAATTTGTGACCAAGCTTCGTCTGTCAGATTCATATTCCTGCGGTGACATGGCATGCAGCGACACGTGTGACCACAGAAACAAACTGCTGCATCCATTGCCAGACAGGGTCTTATCTCCAGTTGCGTCTCCATTCCCGAAGAGTGCATGTTCAACCACTGGTTTGCTAATGAGGAAAATGAATGGGCAGTAAGATGCTTCCAGTCGGAGGCAGTGTTATCTACGTTCTGCATTTCTAATACAGTTAACATGTTCTTTGAAATGTGTGTGCTTATAGAATGCTAACATTTGGTTGTCTGCTTATGTAATAAAGTTTTTTGTTACATACCCCTAAGCCTAATGGTATATTAATGACATGTAGGCCTACTGCCCCCCGTGGGGGTCCCGGGGGTTAGAATAGACTCACTCCATTTCCTGGCCGGATGTCGTAAAAGGCGACTAAACCAGGCATTCTTAACCTCTGTGGCCTCATCTGTTTAGTGATGATGATCTCGAGTAAAGAGGGAATATTAATACAGCTGCTCTAGTTACTATAGTACTGTGCAACATTCTTGATGTTAACTATACAAATTGTTTTTGCAACATTGTAAGGCACTGAATAGCCTATGTGCTGATGTGCCGTTAGGAAACTACTCAGTCCTCTAGGCAGCTTATAGTCCAGTAGATTGGGTTTTTGGCACACTGAGTCTGTTTGTTTACTTAGTACAATCACGACGCTTTGATGTACCATACACGAACCCAAGAAATCATCATTCTTTCACTTAGTTAATGCCGTTTATGGGAAAGTGGGTCGCACTGCACCTGAGGAAGTAACCTTATAGCTTGTTTTTATGCATACTGTTTGATTTAGAATCTAGGCATGAAGTCGATGGATTTTAGTTTCAATCGCTGGTTAATGAAATGACGAATATTAGTATTGTAAATGACTGCTGGTAAAGGATAGCGATATCTCTGATATTTTCGGCTCAGAAGTCTGACATTGGTTAGACCGCATGCAGAGTATTGTTCAAGTGCATGGAGCCCACTCTACAAAAAGATAGAGTTGATAGAAAAGATTCAGCGTAGATTTACAAAGATGATAAAAATATGGAGAGTAAATCGTACGATGACAGATTAAGGTATTTGGGATTGTGGACCCTCGAGGGGAGAAGAAATAGACATGATTTGATTGAGTTATTCAAGATTTTTAAAGGACTATCTCGTGTTAGAATTGATGATCTGTTTATTTTGGATGAAAACACGAAAATTACTAGGAGTCACTGTCTGAAACTTAAGAAGTCTAGGTGCACCAGGGATATCACTAGGCATTTTTTCAATAGGGTGGTCAATAGATGGAACCTGCTGGATCAGTGGACACACAAATGCATTCAAGAATAGCTTATCTAGGATCAGGGACAAACGGATGGGCTTCTTCATGGACTGGGTCCGCTAAGCCCTAAGCCTCGCTAAGGGGTGGTCTCGCCGGGAGACCGCACAAGGTAAATCACAAGGTAAATCAGAAATAGCAATGAATATCGAAATCGGCGAGTGCGATAATGACCCAGCTCTAAGACACGGTTGACGAAGCATCTAGTGACCCAATGCGCATGCGTAGTTACGTAGATTTTTAAGGTTTTATTTTGTTTTATTTGTGACCGAATGAGTGCGTTTATATTCCGGGTCAAAAATGCTATTTAAATATCAATTTATTGGTGAGGTTTTGATTGTATGATCTAATAAAGTGTTATCGATTTTCCGTCTGTACTCTTAGTTACCTCCGCTTTGGTATACAGTGAACATTCAGCGCCTTTATCTACGGAAAATAGTAATTTCGTTTTCTGTATAACTATTGATATCGTCGTACTGCTACTAAAATATGCCGTGACATTATACAACGCATTATTGGCACAGTAAGGTGCACTTTTCAGCTGTTGAAGGTTAGGGGCCGCTGTCAGATTGACGACTGTTTAGCTGTAATGGAGGACTTTTATTTTGAGTGTAGGACCCAAAAGTAAGTGAAGGGGGTTTGCGTGAACGCACTAGCTAAACTAACGTCCAGATGGCAGTTTAGCCTCAGAATTAACATATTGTCTAGAAGGTACTGTAACTTTATATCTAAAGTACTGTCCAGATGATACGGTTACGGTGATTACGTGAATTAAAATAAGTTTATTAAATTAGGATATAAATACTAAAAAGTGTAAGAAAACTATTTTAAGAAAATTTTACTTGTTAAATTATTTGAAGTTCTGTTTAAAATAAGCTGCATTTTTGAAACGCTGTTCTTCTGTGCCTGGGTATGGGGTTATATAAGTATACATGCGATGCAAGAGCAAGACACAGCAAGAGGCAAACACAAGCTGTTATGCTGCCTAGATCACAGGTGTATGCCAAATACAATTAATAGTAAGTCCATGTTTCATCTTTTGACTCTCGTAAGCAAACTTCTGACACCTAAAACAACACTTGCGAATAACAATGATAACGCATACTGCACATTCTTATATGTTATTCGTTCATCTGTTTAAAATGTAAATCACATTTTTAATGTATAAACTCCTAATTTCATATGTAAATTTTCCCTTCTGCAAGCGGTAACTGGATATCCGGTTCCCATTTCACATCTCTAGCTGTAAACATTGCTGTTTAAACATTAACGTCGGTGTTATTGTTTTAATGCATATAGCTGGAACTTTGTCTTCAGAGTTAGAGTGCCGTACAGACAGGAGTGTATTGCTGAGGTAGTACTTTATAAAGTTGCGGTACTGTTTAGACAGTAGTTTAATTTGGAGGCTAAAGTGCCATCTGGACGGTACTTTAGCCAGTGTGCTGCATAAAATGCAGACAGTCAACAGCAGGTAAGTTGTGAAATATTGATTCTCTAAAACCAAACCTATTCTATCAATTTTTTACAGCAAATTACTGTTGTCGATTTTACATGGATGGAAAATAATGGTTCTTTGCACTTTTTTCATTTGTATAGACGAATAGTTAGTGAGACCTCCCTCTATTTTACATGTGTGTTTACTGTTATGCATCATACTGGAACAACTCGTCATAACTTGCAGTTATGATCTTTTACTTGTCGTTTCAGCTGAATGTTGAGCTTCATCTTCTTACTTTTATCCGCACATGTTTGATAATTTCATAAACTGTCACAGTCACACTTGATGTCTTAGTTAAAAGTCTAGTCCACGCTCCATACATGAGACCGAACTTGACTTCTCAATGCCAATTTGTTGTAAGTCGAAAGTTAAGACCAAATTGTTTTCATAGGCCTAACTAAACAGTGGACAGACAGACTGAAACAAAAATACATGTAGTAAAGCAGTGTAGTTAATTAAGAAAAAACTACCGGTACATTGTCAATCACGTGGACAGTTTCAGTTTTATATTTTCAATAAAGTTTTAAGCCTGTTGTGTAAAATGGCATGCTGATTGCATTGTGTTATCATTGATATTAGAACATACGGAGGAAAATAGTGGATATTTGCACTTAATTTTCATCCCTGCAGACGGAAAGTAACGCCACATTTTATGTTTCCCAGGCACAAGAATGTCTGCATTATTCTTTATTGTTTTGAATAATTTGTAGAGCTGTGATTTGTCTGCTGTCATTCTGCTGAGCAACTACGATGCTGCAACATTCCTTCAATATTATTTATATTGTCAGTAGATCTGCAGACTAGAATCGCAGGTCTGAATGAACTGCCATGTGGATAAATAGCTCTGATGGAGATAGTACCGAATCAGTATAATCCAATCAAGGTTTGTGTAAGGATTTGTGTTTGAAAATTGCCGATAGCACTGGTGCATAGTGGAGACTCTTTTACCTTAAATTTATCGTGTGAAGTTACAAGTGTAGTTAAAAACTGCGTAATATTGATTATTATTGAAATGTTGATTTACATATTAGCAGTCATTTCTATTTTCTCTGCATATTTAAACTTGCATATGAATGACACGCAGATGCGAGTGACAGAGATAATTTTTAAAATTTCATAGCATACGTAGTTATAACTCTACTCACGTGCATTGTATGTATGCATGCTATTCTTATCGACAGAAAACTGCTGGTGTTAAAACGAGTTTTGTTTTTTCACGTCCCAGGAGCGAATCACTGGCAGTTGGGTCATATTTGGCCTCTTGTAGTGGACCAAAGTACTACACCCTGCCAAATTTGACCCCGTTCGGCCCATATTTGAGGATTTTCAGTCAGAAAACCCCCAAAATTGCTAATTTTTTACTTTTTCATCCCACAGGGGCGACTCCCTCAACTGGATAGTCCTGAAATTCACAGAGTTTTTCTGCAGCTATAGTCTCCACATTCATTAAAAATTTGGTGAGATTCATTTCATAAATTAGGAATTTATGACTGAAAAACTGTGCATCGGTCATTTCTCCCAAAAATTTCGGGGCCCCTAGCCCCAAAACTAGGTGTCAGATCTCAAAACATTGTCTGTGGAAAAAATGGTACGGATGTCCTCTATCCACATGCAAAGTTTGGTGGAAATCGGTTTACGCGCGGCGATGCAAGAACGAAAATAAGAGTTTTTGTGTTTTTTGTTTGTTTGTCATGCTGGGCATGTCCTATTTTGGTCTAGCATACCTGCTGTGATGTTCGGCACTTTAACGAAGTACAGCTTCTCCATTTATTGATCGATTTTCACGGGGCTTTTTTCAGAGGAAAAAACTTAGTTTGAAAAGGTCTGCATCATTTTGTAGCTAATGTATTGTAGATGTCCACCTATGTAAATTTTTTCGGATATCTCTTTGCATACGGACACACCAGGATATCAAATCTGTGCTGGTAGTGCTAAAATTGGTCAAAATTGGTTTGTTAGTGTACAGCAAAACCAGTATATAGCATGTGGCAAACTTTTGATGTCTTTGCATAGGGCAAGGAATGTAGTTGTGCTCCTATAGTATAGTTTTTACCTGTGCCCCTTAATGGTGGCATGGCAAAGTGACAAACTTAAAAGTGTAAATTTTCTGAAATTTTGCTTTTGTAGTTTTGGCATTTTTTGGCACTCCCTGTAAGAAAGCAGCTATGCAGGATTATGCAAATTTGCTGTGGGCTAGCCTTTTCTGCCGGTTTGCATTGCCTTCGATTAGTGATGCTTTGTTAATGTTAACTGTAACTCTTGGCCTGCTATTGGAGACAGTATGTAGCCAGTTGAATGTAGTGTAGCTTTGCCCATTGGTGAAACTGGTTGTAAAATGCTGTGTGAAAGATAAGGATGTAGTGACACATATGTAGTAACTTTCAATGTTAAGTTATTTGTTTTGACAGGCAAAGTGGGTGGCCAGTGTGAGATGGCTTCTGGCAAAGGCTGGTGGTGGAACATATCCTGCAGAATATGGGGAACCTTTTGTCACTGATAATAAGGTAAATGACAGATATTGCTTTGTGTATTAATTAATGCACTGACTTGTATGTTTTGTTTAAATGCATATTACATCTTAAAGTGTTTTGGCTGCTTTTTTATCTCGGTGTTTTTGATCGATAAACTGTCATAACTAGTTCACAACTAAAGCTAACTAATCCAAGTATGTTTTGTTATTTTTGAGTTAAATGACTTACCTTTAACTTGTAATTTTTTTAAAGTAAACTATTTGCCTGCCTGGCGGGTTGTGGGGGTGGGGGCGCCATTAGTCCAGTTGGGGTGGCGCCCACCCGGACTGTCGGTACCTCTGCCTCCATTATCTTCCCCTGCTCCATAAAAATTCAGAAGACAGGAGGTGGGGAAACCCAGCTTGAACGCAGCGCAGCCCTATGCTAAGGCAGAAGGCAGAGTGTTTCTTCTGGTACCGGCCTAGCCGGGTTGTCCCGGAACAAAGGCCGTTAAATGGTTGTTGTTGTTGTTGTTGTATTTGCCTGCCAGCCTGTTACAATAGAGAAACTCTTGTGGCTGTAGGGTGAATTGGGTACAAGTGATGTAGTTGTCTCTGGTCTTACATCTGCTGATGTTTATCACCGTGCATGTGGTTTTATCTTCCAAGTGTCGTGCGATGTCAGCCAAGGTATGCTGTGCTCTTCTGCTTAAGTGACATCTGTCAGATGAATGCAAGCTGTGTTTTGGTATCGCGATAGTGGTTGATTTCTGCATATTGGCAATGTATTGTCAAACTTCGTGTCAAGTTAGTATCCCTACACAGATCATGATGGTAGAGTAATGAGTGAAGTCTATTTGTCTATGTCTGTTGACTCTCAGGAATGCCTTGTCCACATGATAACTTTTGAATGAGTGAACCAACTTGCACCAAGTTTGTACTATATAGACAGTGAAGGAAAGAACCCTATTGAATATGATTGAATATGGCTGCCATTGACATTCATTTTTAAGATTTTGTGGTACTGCAACTGATGAATGCACAAGTAACAGTGCATTGTTGTGCAGGACATTGTTTGTAACATGGTGGAGTGTTCACATTGTGATTGAAGTCTGATCTCGATGACTTGAGTTGCTTCCTTGTTGTACAAGAATTGTTATTGAACTTGCAATTTTAAATATCTATAGTATTAAAAAAATTATGTTTTGGTGCACTTTTGTATACTTTAAACTTTGTATTATATTATCTTGTTGCATCGACGATACAATAGATGAAGATGCGATGATGAAGATGTTGGTTGCGTCTTCTGACCTGAAGAAACCGTCCCCAAAATGACCTATAATGTGTCGAGTGGGACGTGACGTTAAGCATCTACTCACTCACTATAGGGGTGCTGCTGCACTGTAAGCAGCAGCTTGTAATGAGCAGGATGCAGAGTGGAATGCTGTTGATGTCTTGCAGGACACAGTAGTGTTATTCAGCAGTTGTCGCGTCGTGGTTTTTCGGTTGCTGACTTTGACGGCGTCGATGACGTCGAACGACTGCTCATGATATCTGATCAGCTGCATCATGTAAATTGTCATACCTGTTAACTTATATTTATGTGTAACCTTTTTAGCATATGCAGCTTAGCACTTGTTTTTTAGAGATTGTAAGTAGAAGTTTAAGTTAAATCTGGGCATCTTTCGTGCCTGAGCAGCAGTGCAGTGATTTTGATGATATTAGATGTTATTGTACCAAATAACATGGGTGTTAACATAGTGTAACAAAAGCTAACAAGAATCTGGTATCTTCTTGCATTTTGCAGCAAATTTCATACAGTAATTATTGACTGCCTTTACCTTTGTAAGTTTTTTTCGTTACATTTGTTGGTGGTTTTTGACTGTGTGCACTGTACACAATGATATTTGTCATCATTGTCTGTAGGTTGCTCACATGTCTCTGATTGACGCTTTGATGATGGCGTGGTGTTCATCAGTTGCTAGTGTTGATCGCATTGTCCAGGCTGTTAGGTCAGTCTTATTTCCGTATTTCTTACTGCTCCTGTTTGCCATTTTATAGACCTTATTTGTGGAGACGATTTAATCAAGAATACTGAGTGGTAGTTTGCAGTTGATCTCTATATAGTAATCGTTTATGATGCCAGGATGGCAGCACCATAAAACACATTAACATATGTATTGAAGTATATGCATCAAGTATATAGTATAACGTCTGTGTTTATTACAAATTTATCTTCTGACTCATGAATGCAGGAAGTTTGCAACATTCTCTGCATCACGTGAACTACCCATAACTGTGGAAGACTCGATGCTGTTCTGGCTCAACAAATCGATGTCAGCACTACACAGACATGTTGGCATTGACACGCCTGTGAAACAAATGGCTCGGCTCTATGAACTTGCAGATGGTCTCTTTCTTGCCTCAGCCGTCAGCTTTTATTGCTCCAGTGATTTGCCATTTGACGGTATATTAATTAGCATATTAATTGAATTTTGCTTTTTCGGTTGCTGTCCTTGTCTGTCTGTGTTGTGTTATTGCAAGCTGTTGTTCCGTATTACAGCTGTTAATTTTCAGTCAAGAAGTATATTTGACTTGTAACAAGGAATGTTGAGTGATAATTGGATGCAGGACTTCAGTCATTCACATTCTGCATTTGCTAAATTCGTTGTGACTTTGTGACACAGCATGCAGCGTCACTGCATATGCACTTTTGCATATTAATTATGTGATACTGGATTGTTTTGGCCTTTAACTGTAGGCTGCGATATTAGCACATTGTGGACTATTGTGATCAGTGATCCCAGGTGTCTGTCAGTCTGTAAGTCGGTCTGTCGTGTGGCTTCACTGTTCAAGCACCGCTGAACGGATTGAGGTATACTGCGTGGGGTGGATGCTCTTGGGGACCCAAGGAACATTGTATTAGATGGGAGTGCGCCAATTTCCCCACATATTCAATACAATTTTTGCTAAATTACTTTGGCCACTTGTTTGACTTCAGTCATTCACATTGTATTGTAGTGCCACTTTGCTTCAATAAAAGTTTAGCACTAGCACTACTTTATCATGAGTTGATTGATTGATTGATGATTTATTGATTGATTACATAATACAGAATACAGATGTTTGATGATAAATGGTCGGAAACTGTGCGTTGTTGCAGCAATACAGTCATCAGTATCAGACAGTGACAGTAAGATGACTAACCTGCGGCAAGTGATAGCATTCTGTCAGCAACAGTTGCCCACCACTATCTGTCATCTCTCACTTGCCGACTTGCTGTACTGTGCCAATGAACTTCGGCAAAATATCGTCACTTTTGTCGTCGATCTGTTTGACTCTCTTGAAACTATAGCCGCGTTAGCTGGAGGTGGTGGATGTGGTGGCGGCAGAAGTGGATCGATGATTTCTGGTTAGTCTCGTTTGTGACTGATTATGCCCCATCTGGGCTGCAGGTGCAGTTGAATGGGCTTGCTGTGTTTCCTAGCCAGGGTTCACTGGAAGTGCTGATTGTAAATAAAATTGCCATTCCTTAAACAGTTTTAGAAGTTGAGACTCAGCATTTGAGAGTATCAGAACAGTCTCTGGCAGTAGTTGTTTACAGTAATTTTTAGACTTTATTTCAGCTTTCGAATGTTTGTCATTGTTCTGATTTGGCTGTTGAAAAGGCCGAATTGTCAGAGTTGGACAAATACACAGAATTGCTGTACAGTATGGCTCTGTTTGTCTCTGAAAGTTTTGTCATACCACAGCCAGTTAATACGATAGACTTTCTTGTGTTAACTGATTGACAGTGAAATCCGTTGCTGTTGCGACAGGAGGTGGTCAGGTGCGGCCAAATGTAGTCGTACCTTTAATTAGTGAAACAACAAAGCGTAGTTTTAATCAGTCGTCACCTGTTGGACAGGATCAGCATGATTCTACAAGGCCTCACTCTGCAGTGATAAGGTTAGTGTTGTAATAGTACCAAGTGGCTACAGTAGGGTAGCAATGACCGTATTGAATGTGGTGCCGTCTGGTGAATTCAGATTAGTTGGAACAACTGTATTGTACGGTACAATGAATGCATTTCGATTCCATCTTGCTCTCACCATAGGGGGATCAGGACCACGATCTGATACAACTATCCTTGGACCCCCAGGAGTCTAAACAGGACCTTGATCTATTCAGCCATTTTTGTAGGTTCATGCATGTTGTGACAGGCAGATAGATGCTACATCATCGGAGGATCATCGTTCCCCGTAATTTGCATCTCTTGCGTTTGATGCGGCGTAATAATAATCCATTAGGAAACCTAAACTCCGGGCGCAGCCCATGAGCAAAGCTCATTAGTCATTGCAGCTCGTATTCGATGCGGCTATCTCTAAATTACTTTAGTGTCTTGTTTCTTGTTGCTTCTATATGTCGATTTGTGTTTTTGCTACGATAAGGTTTAAGTGACTCGTACAGTTCGAATGCGTTCATTGGAAATTTCATGTGACAAGATTTAGTGACTGTGACAAGATTTCGTGACCGGTCACTCAGTACTTTGTGACAGTCAAAAAGTACAGACTAGTCCGCACCTCAACGGCCAACTCAGTACGCGCACACGGGTGATTTTACTATGCTGCGCCCGGTATAACAATGTCTTCGTTTCTGTGGTGCATTGAGGCTTGGCTTAATAACTGATTATAGAAATGTCTCTTCAGTCTGCTGAATGTATGCTGAGATATACGCCCTCAGTGTATTGACGGTATTGGTTACGAGACACTTGAGAAATCTGCTTTTAAATGCTTTGCTTCATCATGCTATGCCAAAACTACCATAGCAGCTATGGTAGTTTTGATACTGTTAAGATTTTTATCTTTTTTTCTGTGCGAATGAAGACAGCTTGAGACCGCCTGATAGTAGCCAACGAGTTAAGCTGTCTGAAGCACACCTACTGGAGCTATATTCTAATAGACTGTGAAGTATAGAGTAGATGTGGATTGAGTTGTTGAAGTCTGGTGTTTGCAGCTCAAGGCAACCATTACTACCTCGTAGACAGCTACAGAATACACCATTATCTGGTGAGTAACTCATTGTTAAAATATTTTCTATTTTCAGTTACTCATTGGCTGCTTTCAGTTATTGTGTAATCATCTTTTGGCAACATTTTGTGGCACAAAATAGCCATTTGTATGTTAATATGCTACTGCAAAATTGCCCGCACATTGTAGCTGATATTTTCAATGGTTTATAATATATCAGAGTTTTTCCTGTAAACCACAACATATTACTGTTTCCATCATTAAGTGTCACATTGAGCAAATGCTTCTACTGATGGTGGGCTGTGTACATTGTCTAGGTACAGAAGAAGTTCATCGGCCTGTTGAGGCATGGCCATCTAGACCACAGACTCGGTATTATTTGTGTGTGATTTGCTACTAAGTTTGCAGCAAACTGCAATAAGCTTTAAATACGAAGTCCAGAAGTTTGTAAAAGGCAGTTGGAAATTTTCACAGTTTTGCTTTGTCATGTGTCAGACTGTTCACAAGGTCCCAATATTGCTTGCTTAATATGAAACTTTATTTTTCCGTAGTGGCAGCACAGGAAAAGAGAAAGATGTGTGTCAAACAAAATTTTGATGTTTTGTCTTCTGGTGATATCCATTTGTTAGTCATACTGTTTTAAATATTATATATTGTGGTTATGGTGCACCTAGTGTGCCGCCTATAGCTGCATTAGCTGGAGGTGGTGGATGTGGTGGTGGCAGAAGTGGATCGATGATACCCATACCCAATGCACTGGCCTCCTGGTCATGTACCACATTCTACATGTCTCACCATGTCCATCACGCTTGGCAAAGTATCCCTGGAGCTGCTTTGATTGTGAAACAGTTCTGTTTATTGTGCTGATAAGAGCTCAGATGCTGTGTATTTATTGCAGTCTTTGTTTTATTTCATGCAGGGCTGATGGCAGTGAGACAGACCATTCTGCAGCATCATCTAGTCTTTTGTCCAATGTAGAGATTGATGCAAGTTTAGACTTTGATTCTCGTGACGTCGCCCTCTCTGCAGCACTGATGAACTTAGAAGCAGCTAATCTGACTTCGCGATCAGATCCGAAGCATAGAACCAGTAATCATGTTGCTGAACAGAGATTTGTGTCGACACAGCATTCGGTTCCAACAAAACTTGACTTAGAGCCACTTCAGCCGGCTCGCCTGCGACCTGCGAAGGAGAAGACGAACTCCGATTCAAAGCAACTGGAGAGTGGCGAGGTGGCGGGTAAACGGCTTGCAGACACATCCGCTGATGATGGAGTTAACAATGCAAGTGAGTGTTCTACGCCGAGCGATAGCTACCAGACTCCGGGCGGCAGTCCGCAGCGTGAGGCCCCGGCATCACTGCCTCAGAGGTTGACCTACGATATGACGGCCAGCAGTGAGCGTGACCCTTCACATAGCTACGTCGTACATGGCGAGAGTGACGATTTCATTCACTGTAACGCAGACTCAAACAGACTGCAGATGAGTACTGCGGGAAAGTTGCCACTACAAAGTGCTTTAAAGTTGGACAACAGTACCGGCGAACGAACCAGCTTTGCCAACATACGCAAGTGGAAGGAAAGAAGTTCTGGCTCGCTGGAGTCGCCTGTAATCTACAACCAACGAGGTAGTCCGCCAAACACAATGTCCAAGTCTGTTTACGTGGTTCATCCCGCACAGACGACGTGGATGGAAGCTGCTCGGATTCAGAGAAGTGCTTCAGACCGCCATATCCATTCGATGGCGGAAGTGTCCGATGGTGGACTGGCGCCTTCCCAGATGGCTGGACTCAAGATGAAACTGGAAGAGAAACGGCGTATGATTCAGTCAGGAAAGCGGAAAGTTGAGCAGCAGAGCAGGCAGCAACAGCAGCAGGTTGGCAATGAGGCGTTTGTCCAGATGATGCGGAAGCGAGATCGGCAGCCTGATGGGAATTTTGTCACGAAGAGTACGACACCTCTGTCAGCAGGTAATGTCAGGTCTGCTTCGATTGCCCGATGTCAGACAGTCGCAGATGGCAGTCCCACTAGTCAGCAGGCTGTGAGCAAGGATGCAACATTTGTGAGGCCGTCTAAAGATGTAACACAACCGGTGTTGTCAGCAGCCACGTTAGCAAAAGCCAAAGATAGTACAAAAGTGACAAACAGTCAAACACCTACTGGAGTAGCACCAACTGTCACATCAGCCATTGCACAGCAGCGTGGTCAGTCCGACGTCGTAGATGCTGCGTTGCAAGATAGGAAGAATCAAAGTCAAGTGCTGACAAGTTTGCAAGCAACTCCCAACAAGTCTGCACAACTGGATCCACCGCAGGGCATGTCGTTCGATCGTTTGAGCACCAGTCTGTCAGATCTGCAGAGGGAACTGTCTCGACTAACACAGCAGCAGGATGAGATAAAGCATCTTGTAAGTGGTGGAAGTGGTGCTAATGGTACTGCTGGATCCGAACACACACCATTCTTTCTCTACCCGACATCTGGCCAGAGTGTTTCCACCACTGCGAATTCCATACAAACAGCAGCAGCTGGTACTGTCATTCCACCTCCATCAACACAGCCGCCACCGCTACCGCATCCCTATCCATCTCCGGCTGCATATCCTATCGATCCACGCTTATACGTTCCAGAGTATGGCACATATCCGCCGCACTATTCATCACACCATCATCACATTGCTTCCTCGCTGCCTCCTGCTGGTGCCATGTATCCTGGTGTTCCGCCATTGACGCACCGGTATCCTGGTAGTGGACCATACATGGCGCCGTACCCCGCTGACCCAATGTCCGGCATGTATCGATCGCCAGGAATGCCGCCTACAGCAGCCAGTGACATATATCCAATGCACTGGCCTCCTGGCCATGCACCACATACTTACTACATGTCTTCACCATATGTCGATCATGCTCGTCACAGCATGCCTGGAGCAGCTGTGCACACGGCACCGCCTGTTCCACCTCACACTGTAAGCATGCCAGCCCACAGTAGTCGAGAACCAATTACTACTGCTCCAGTTCCGTCTCCACCACTGTCAGTACGAGACGTCCCAACATCACCACCTACAGCATTCTTCGTCAGTACCGCATCCGTATCAGAGCAGAGTAAACCCGCTAGCAGTGAGGCTCAGTCTCCACTAGCAACATCACCTGCGACAACATCATCGACACCTGTGACACAGGCAACGGCATTCTTCATCGACACTTCGACAATTGCTGACTCTTCACCAGATCGTCATTCCAGTGTGTCATCCACAGCGTCACCAGCGCCGGCTTCCACACAACATGCAACGGCTTTTTTTGTCAGTACGTCTCCGAGTGAAAACTCCGTGCCACTGACCAATAGCCAAGAGCCAAGCTCACAGCACAGTCCTATCACGAGAACTGTTACTGCAGATCAAAAGGACTCCGATATCCAACCCTCTGTGACTGGTGAACAGTCCACAGTGGAAACGGAAGGATCTGTCGTATTGCCGCCTGCTGAAGTAGCTGCCAGCTGTGCTACTGCTGATGCAAAGCAACCTGTTGTGTTCGTCATTGGACAAGATGAAGAGGTATGCCAGTCTTAAACACATAATTCCTCTGCATAACTGAGTTTCCTGTGTGGTCAGATTTCAATTTTTTTGTGAGTGATTGCCCGATTGTGTGACTAATGCTATTTTTATTGGCACAGTTGCTTGGAAATTACAAAGTTTTTGATCGGTACTTTTTTGAATGATCACTGTGGATTTTCTATTGATTTATTTAGATACAGAAACAAAAGTTCTGAGAGGTTGACTTGCTGAAATAGGGTAGATAGATATTTTTCACCATGTATTATGTAGATTATGAAATGAAGTGTTGTTTTGTTATATCTGACAGTATTAACTCTTAAGTTGCATTAATTTGTTGACAGTAAAGTGATGGTGAGAACTGTATTAGTTTTCTCCTCATTCACGTCTTTCCACTTATGTCGCTTTCATTCTTTGTCCCTTCTTCTCTATAGTCTATTAACTTTTCACAATTTTTCCACCTTAGTCTCCACACTCTCATCCAGACTGACTTCACCGACTTTCTACCTTCCTACTTTTTTACGGCTTGTTTTGATTACATGTGGTGGACTAAGCTGGCTACTTGTTAGCTTTTGACTACACAATAAACACTTGCACATCTTATCTTATTTGTTGTCAACAATATGTCGTGAATGAAGGCAATAGCCATCATGCTGTTGATAGAGTATACAAGCACAAGCTGCTGCTGAGATGGAGAAGCGTCGGCAGAAGCTGCAGGAACAACAGATGAAGAGACGCGAGGAACAGGAACAACGACGGATTGCACTTGAGGATGAAATGAACCGTAAACGAGAAGCACAGAAGTATAAACAATAACAGACACGAGAATTTATTTACTTTATTATGATGGTGACAAGCTAAATTGCTAAATATAATCCTTGTAAAACAGTTTATTGACAGTGTAAGTTATAAGCTTTTTTCTGTGTTTGATTATAGATGTTTATTGGTAGTTGCAGTGTTAGTTAGTAGTTCTGTGTTTGGAAATGTTGGAACAGTGTTTATGCAGTATTAAAGGTCATCTTAATCCTCACCATCTGACAGCACTTAAATACTAGAGGGTTTAATTAAGAAATTATGCTCATATTATGCAATGTTATTTGATTTACATGTACATAAACGGTGCTGTGTGGTGTGGTACAAATAGTCGCAATAAATGGGAAACTCATTTGTTATAGAAGTAAGCAGGAGGATGATGAACGCCGCAAGGCAGACGATAAAGCTCGACGTGATGCTATCTTTGAGAAGTACATAAAGCGCAAGATGGCGGTCGAGGGGAACGTTGAAAGTGAAGCGTCTCCACCTGGTGCAGGTCAACCATTCCGGTCCACCCCACCACTGTCTCATGTTGTAATACGACGGAAGCTGACTCCCGGTCGAATGCCGTCAGCGAGGCCCATGAGCCAGCCTCCGCCGGCTCATGTAGTTGGTCCAGCAGCATTAACATCACATGGCTCTAATGAGAACCTAACTGATGGGTCGCAGGCTTCCTGCATCTCTCACAGTAACTATCATTACCTTTGTTGTGTTTGTTTCGACCTGTACAATTCTGAATACACACGTTGAACATAGTTTAAGTGTAATTTTGACCATTGAGACTGCGTCTCGTGATTTGATGTGGCCTATGGCAATCAACGATCCTGGGTGTCTGTCACCCTGTCTGTCAGGCGGCTGGCTTTACTATGTAAACGCGGCTGAACAGATTGAGGTCCTGCTTTTGATGGAGATTCTTGGTGACCCGGGGAACATTTTGTCAGATGGGAGTCCTTGCACAGATTTGATGCGGCCTTTGCCAAATTACTTTGGCCACTTGTTGTGATTTTATGATGCATCTGCAGCTGTTCTTTCTGTTTGTAACGTGATGTGTTATGTTCAAATGGGTTTATGTATCACTAGATTTTTTCACTTCTTAGCAGCCACATCGTTCCAGTGTTTTGGTACAAAATATTTCAGCAAAATTCCTATAGGGTTGTCTTTACAGATGCATTGAATGCAGACGTTGCATCATTAAATAGTTGATGGTTCGTCCCCAAAATGACCTATAAAGTGTCGAGTTGGACGTTAAACCTCTACACACTCACACTCCCAAGTTCAGTGCTATTTACTTTGAGTATCATTGAGGTGTTGATTATGCTAATGGAACCTCTCACGTTGGACTAACTACAGGATGAGGCTGAAACTACTAGCGCTCATGTTTTGTGCAATTATTTTGATTTCCTTTACAGTTGCGGCATTATAGTGAAACTGGATACACTGCTGTTAGCTGTGTTTCTTTGGACGTTGTAGGCAGCGAGCGACTGAATTCCTCGCCAGATGTCAGAGATGCTGCGCCACAGTTGTCACACGGTGGTCTAACCCACAGACGACCACAGACGCCTGGTGATGCCCATACGTTTGTCTGCATTGTTGCATTGTTGAGTCATTTGAATGACATCTGAGCTGTGCAAGGAATTTGCTCCACTAATGCCGAAAAGTTTCTGTGGTGATAGTAAAGTAAGTAAGTAAGTAGACAACTTATTATTATAATAATAAACTGTACATCAGTACTTCAGCCCTAGCTCTACCCTGGATTTTTGTTTTAGGACAACAGTTTGATCACTACGAGTGCGGCAGATTAAGCTGGCTAGGTCAGCTTTATGGCGCACTATAATATAGATTTTACTTACTTACTTACAAAAAAGTGCAAATGCAGGTGCGATTGTAACATGCAACAGTACATCACATTGTAGCTGCTAGATAGTCAATTATACAACACGGTTATTCTTTATACAGTAAAAGAGTGACCAAATCTAACTGTATCACGTAACATAATGCAATCTTTCATAAACTTGGCAACCCAGTAACTGTTTAACGCTTTGTCTACACTACCACGATGCTGGTAAATAATATTATGAATATTAATACACTCAGCAAAAAAACAATAGATAAAAAATATAGCAGTGAAAGCAACGCAAGCTATCTCAAGAGCGTTTCACATTAGAGTTGCCGTGTTGTGCAAGTGAAATTTTGAACGGCTGAGACTTCAAATGTTTCTTAGTTATTAAGAGATGACAGTTTGCATAGTGAGTCGGGCAGACCTGTTTGGTTAAGAGCAAGAGTATTTTGCTTGTTGGTTTGTTGGAGATTTTAGCGAATTATAGTACTTATATTGAATGAAATGTTTGACGTTGTATTAAACAGAAAGATCAAGTCATTACGATGGCACACCTGCCAGTGGGGCTGGTTCCGACAACTATGCTGGTCAGTTGTCTGCTTCCATTAACTCGAATGTCTCTACATTTCTTAGCTCAACAGTGTGTATATTATTCGTGTGTGTGGTATAAGGTGTGTCAGCTTTGAGAATGAGGGACACTTCTGGCAAATAAATGCTGTAACAGAATAATTACAGGTTTTATGTCAGCTGTGCTGTTAACTTTGGGTTCATCACATGGTCGAGTCTGTCACCTGGTTTCATTTGATTCTGGCATTTCCTTCGCCATATGAAGTTACATGCATTTTTTGCTAAATGTAGTGTTACCATGGTTTACTGTAGAATGGTGTTTGAAGGTGCAGTGTAAGATATGGCAGTTCTGTCTTTTGTTCGCATCAGAATATTTTAATGTAAATGCCAAATTTTTTTCCAAATTAACAAGAACAGGTATGTTCATCATTAGCTTCTGACTCTGCAGTTTACACAAGTAGTTACTGTACTGTACCGTAAAATCAGGTAGAAAGCATGTCAGCTATGACAATATAGATGTGTAACATCATACTTAATTGCAAAAAACTGTCTAGTATAGATGAGCCAAGTATTGACTGATAATAATGGTAGAATACAAATAAGCAACACTTGCGAGAACCGATGTGTTATACTATCGTACTGTACTAGGGCCGAAGCTGTACGTGAAGCCGACACAGAAATCAAACCGTTCAATCATAATCAATGCTGTCAGTCACTGCTGCTTGGCTGGACACGTCAACAAAGATAAAGTTGACAAAGCGCTGGAAGTGAGTCACCACTGTTACAGTTACTACTTTGGCTTAGACGGCTTACTGTGTCACTAAGATGTGACTAACAACATTTCATTCTGACAGCTTTTTATCCTGCTTGACAGACGTCTTCTCCGTGCCTGTGTTGCTTTGTGTATGGTGCTCAACAGAATTTAACGTTAGTGTTATTTTTAAAATTTTTGGTAAATTATTAGGCTACATCGAATGCATGAGATGCAGCTTATTGCTACTTGATGATCGCGGTGTCTGTGTGACAGTGTCACACGGCTCAGCTCGGCAGTACTGTGCAAAAACGGCTGAACGGATTAAGATGCTGTTTGGGGTGAACACTCCTGGGGGCCCAAGAAACATTGTGTTAGACCGGGGTCTTGATCCCCCACAGAGAGACATGACCTACTTTGGACTTTTGGTACCCCCCTCATATCTCCGGAACGGCTGAAGCTGCAGACACACAATTTCGCATGCGTACAAAGGGCAGGGGGCCCTAATAAAAACTAGGTCACGGGTGGTATGGATGGGGACACGTGACCTACATTTGACTTCTGCGACCCCCTACATGTCTCAGGAATGGCTACAGCTTGAGAGTCCTGCATGTGCAGTGTGTGCGGTGCATTTGATGCAGCCTTTGCCAAATTACTTTGGCATGACAGTGGCTATGATACTCAGTCAGTGCAGAGTGTTATATAGTGGACTGCAATGAAATGTGCCAGAACAAACAGCTTGTCTTCTTTTCTTGCCACATATGATATGATATTGGCACTGTTATTTCAAAGGAGGCGAACTGACAAGTTAACCCAAGGTCTCCCCTCTCCACTGCAGTTAGTTCAGTGACAGCAAGATATATCTCTGTTGTCACCCCTGCCTCACTCCCGTGTTACAGCAAACGACCATAGTTGCTACTGTTGATCTGCCCCTTGATAGCAATCGAATATAATCCTTGATTCATCTGTTGTCAGAGATTTTTCTTCGATGCAGAGTAACAGCGAACTCTGTATTGCATTAGTATTGTTAGGCCACGTCGAATGCATGAGATGTGGACTGCTGCGATCAATGATCCCATAGTGTGGGCATCTGTCAGTCTGTCTGTCATGATGGCTGTTCTTAGTTCTCACTCATTTGCCAGATGTCACCACTTCAGTGCAGACATTACTTGTTCAAGTTTGTGTTTATCATTGACATACTGGACTGCTAGTCGTTATGCTGTTCGTTATAATGTTGCATTCCTAACTGTTGCTGCGTGCAGGAAATCAACAAGTCGACAGCTATGCAGTTTGTGATACTGTTTCGCGATGCCGGCATGCAATACCGGGCGCTGTATGTGTACAATCCTGATGACGCGGTCGGCAATGAAATAGCTGTTACCAAGATACATGGCCACGGACCAAAGCTGCTCAGCAGCAAGAATATGGAACGCTTCTACAAGTAAACTGCTTTTTCTGTTCATTTTTTGTTGCACTTTTATATGAATTATGAACAGATAGCAATGCCTGTAAAGTCAACATCATAGGCTGTTTGTCTGTCACTGCTAGTAATGTATTTCAGCAGAAAAAGTTGATACAGTTAAACCTCGTTAGCTCACCTCTCATTAACTCAACTCTCACCACGCCAAAACTCAGGACGGATTTCCTCCCATGCATTTAACCTCATTAAGTCGCCACCTTCGCCGCTCACCACGACGTGTACGCAACTTGCCCCGTGTAAACTGACCTCTTAACTCGCCATATGGCTCATCTCAAAGCACTAGTCCTGGCAAGTCTCCAGGTCACCAACACTGATGCAGTGAGCCTGCAAACCGTGCTGTAAGACACCAGCTGTAGTGATTGTCATACAAGCTGTGAATAGCTGAGCTGCTGAGCAGACCACAGTGAATGACATGTCAGTGAAGCTTTGTGTAGGCTAAATGTACTGCTGTTTGCAAAAGGACTTACTCGTGCAACTGCTCATACTACAGGCCTAGGTCTAAGTGTGCCCCCAGCTCCAGCTCAACACCCCACCCATTAACTAACCACCTCACCACAACTTAGCCGCGTACCATTGGTGGCGAGCTAACGACGTTTGACTGTATTGCAAGCAGTTGCACCTTTCAAGTCATCCCTGAAATGACCTACAATGTGTCGAGCAAGGCGCTAGGCCTCTACTCACTCAGTTACACTTTTCATGCCTTTAGTTATTTGAAACTGTTGGTTGAACATCAGAAAGATGCTAAGCTTTTAAAATAGTTTATCCATAAGGTTACCCATTTACCCACCTACGGACCTTAGGCTAAGGAAACAACAGTAATATTGTGCAGTGCGTCGGATATAGACATGACTGTGTGGTGGACATAGATATAACTGCGGAGCAAAAAACTTCACGGAAGTAACATCAACGAAGCATCTCACTACGACAATCGATGCTGTGACAATCACGAATTCCATCTGGCTGAAGTACCGAACGGCTGCTCCAGCAACAAGCAGAAAGAACATTTAGAGAGACGTTGCTGTTTTGTTTCACATATTTCAAATCATTTCGTCTTTCACTCACTATTCACTGACACAAGCCTAAACTGCTCATTTGTTTTGTGTATGAAATTTGTATAACAAGAAGCAAGGATGACAGCCAGGTGTCAAATGTCAGTTCCATGTCAGTTAGCATATGATGTCTTTACATGAAACTTGTCAGAGTTTTCAGGTGTACATTCTACGAGACGTGTATGTTTAATGTTATTTATTGTGCAGATTGTTGGTGTGATGCTTCCCAGTGTGTTGCAGGCGGACGTATTGACGCTTTTGTACTTTGTTACACTGTTGTCTTGTTTCTAACGATAGTTAATTCACCTGCAAGTGTAAGTCAAATCAAATTATATCGACTCGATCTATATGATGTGTTTTCACATCAGGCAGTGTGAGCAGATGCAAAAACTAAACTTGAAATCCATTATTATGTGGCATTCATGTGCCGATTGCCATTTGTAGTTGGTACTGCTAATTTAAATGTTTTTACGTGATGAGAATGGACCGCTGTGTAAAGATTTTAACTCATGGATGTGCAGAGTTGTTGGTAATTAATGCTGTTCGCTTTTGCACATTGCATCTTTCACTAATACTTCTGCATGACGGCACAGCTACATTTGTTTGCGTAATATATAAACATTAAATAACGGAGTTGCTTATCTGATTATGTGCAAACAGTTACGGTGAGTGTTGTACTTGTGCACGGACTGCGCGTTTTGTTGAGAGCGCATAGAATGTAAGTGTAATGTATCATGTCTGTTGTCAGCTGCAGTGTTCTTTAAGTCTATTTATGGTGGCCTTTTAGCAGCTAACTTGAGTGTCATAGTATAGTGCTGTTGTCGTGCATCTCTTAGCCACTTGCTCTTGTCAAGTGGGATGTCAAGCTCTACTCACCCACCATCTGACTGTGGCATTATTATGTCTAGTGAAACCATCTGCTATCAGTGTAGCTATCACTGTGTAATGCTGCATGCACGTGTCTGTCTCATTGTTTTCCACTAATATTTGTGCCATTCAATAATGCGATGTTTACATCACGACTGTTCTTGTGTTTGTATTTAGGAACAGTTGTCACAAAGTAGCAGATTGTCGTGATTAAATTTGAAAAACGTGAACGTTATTACCCTGCCAAGTGGCTACAGTCATTTAGTTATGGCCCCGTCAAAGTGGTGCCAGGTGCCATCTGGCAAATAAGTGAACAGTTGCTTGCATGAATGATGCCCATACTACAGGATCGCAAACAGTCTGAATATTGCACATTCGAAGCAGCCTAACCATACTAGTATTTGATAATCTGTCCCACAGAAAAAAGTTTAAATGCACTGGCAAGTCTTATTCATATGTGAATGGACAACTTGTATCAGACAGTGTTCTCGCCACTCTGGCACAATATGCCTTGACCAGTTTTGAAAAATCGTGTTAGAACAATTTGCAAACCTCGTTTCAAGCAGGACACTGTTCATACCTGTTACATGCAAAAATTGTATCAGTCATTGGCCGTGATGGTGCCTTAGCCGGCCTCTCATGGAGAGAATACCATTACATACATAAATGTTGGTAACTCTCAATAAGAGTTCTTGGCCACTCTCAATGTCTAATGTTTTACTGCTCTGTTTTGAGCGTAAAGTTACAGCAATATTAAACAGTCCCAATACCAAGCCACTTATGTGGTCACTGCTTTTCTCATTAACCACAGCACGCACAGTGCAGCCCTCTCGCGGACAAAAGACGATATACTCCACGTTAACGTCCACATGAATGTACGGTTGGTCGTCCATTAAGTATCCATAATTTTCCACAAGTTGTACAGATCGATAAGCCACTGGCACTCCAGAAATACTGCAATTATACAAACACAATGACAAATCATCAACAAGTGGCACAAAATGGTTTGTTGTCATGATGTCATCGCAGACTAAAAAATGCACAGATACAAACATTTAAAATTAATAAAGTAATATGTTTACCTGAAAAATATGTCAAAATACTTCGTAAAATTTTACACTTTTGCATATCAAAATGCTCTACTCTGTAACACAATTGCAACACCAATGACACGAAAAGATAAACAGGTTTTCACATGCTAAACTTATCATTAAGCAAAACATTCACAAAACAATGAACAAAGTGTTCAACATACTCTTCAGAATACAACTTTAGCTTGCTGTCAAGCTGTTCTCGTATACCATCAGCCATCTTGCCCAGATATTTAGGAGGTAACGTTAAATGCTGCCGAATAGATATTGCCATAAGACAACAGCGTGGATCTGAGAGTTTCTTTTCATACTCCGATGTCCTGTTAACGGCTGTAACATCCATTCTAACAGACAAAAATATAACAATTGCAAAGTAAAAATCTACAGCAATACAATTTTGCCATATTATTAAATCGTTTGACAAAAATGACTGAATAACGTTCTGTTAACTGTGTTGCATGCTAACCTGCTAATAAATGCTAATATTCCACTGATGAAATGAGTGAGTAGAGGCTTAACATCCCACTCAACACAGGTCACCTCGGGGACGATTTTTACAGGCCTACTCCAAACGAAGATAGAGATGAGCCAGAAATCGGCACCAACTGCCATGCTGCTAGCCACAGAGCAAATCAAGAAATGCGTAACTATCAAGCTATAAGAATAAGAATAAACAAGTAAGTAACAAACACAACTGTCTGCAATGACAGTGACTGTCACTTTTCAGCAGGGATGTGGTGTCGCAGTCAAGAGATGGAGTGTCCGGAATTTGCAGACTGGCAGACTACATATGACCACGTCACAGGAGCCAGATCAGAGCATATGACACCTGTCCTACGAGATATTCATTGGCTACCTACTGATTTGACAGCGGGTTATATTCAAAACAGCCATTCTAACGTACATGTGCCAGCACAGCATGCCTCCACTCTACCTCCAGAAATACTGTCAGCCGCTGTCATCGCGGCTGCAGTTTCGCCATACATGTACCTCAAGCATGGAACTGTCTTCTCACTCTTGTTTACTGCGTTACTGCATTGCACGATTTTGCACCATATAAACGTACTTAATAATAATAATAATAATAATAATACTGCCAAAGTCCCACCAGAGTCAAAGTCCACTTTTGGGCTCCAGAGATGGAGACTCCATTGGCCAAAACAGTCTACAGTCAACTCGTCCCCCAGTCTACTCATCCCCAAGGCTAACCTAACCCTTGCCCTAATCCTATACGTAACACTAACCCTCACTTAAACACTAACGAGTAACGAGTGGAGTTGGGAATAAGCTATACATGCTATTATACCCTATCCACCATATTTTAGTTAGTTTAGTTACTGTTATTAACTTCAGATAAAACCTGGTACAGTGTATGTGCACGCCACTGTAGGCTTGTTTGTACGCGTTGTTTTTCTTTTCTTTTATAGTATAGTTTATTAGTTGGGCAGCTGATAGTGCTGCTCTCAGCCTTGTTGCCCTGCTCGCAATTGAAAAGCCTTATATGTGTATCTCTGGACATTTTGAGCAAATAAAATTGATTGATTGATTGAAGTTCACTTGATGACGACTTGGGTATGAGTTGGCAGGGGACGAACTGTCTTGACGACTGACTGCCACCTGCCCAAACATGGAGCTTAGAGACTGCAAATCCCTACTTCTCAGGTAACACAAGAGGGTGCGTTAGGGGAAGTAGTGCAAGGCAAGCCAGCGCTCAACAAGTTTCACGACCTCGCGTGGAAACTAGGCTACTGGTTTAGGAATAGGGTTATGGGTCAGGTTTATGGTTAGGATTTAAGGTACTTGTACTTGTACTTGTAGTTGATGAGCGAGATAGCTTCTCAGCTATAGATGCCCATATCTTCCCATGCCTCGTCCAGACGGTTCTTGAAGACGTTGACTGATGACGAATCGATGACATG
>Ga0126335_1000225_pt1 | contig 27018 bp, 27 predicted proteins | sample OlaspJWI45metaG_FD_108409 | JGI IMG/M metagenome (GOLD analysis project Ga0126335, IMG submission 108409) | Marine gutless worms symbiont microbial communities from Oahu, Hawaii - Olavius sp. 1 OAHU.JWI-45 metaG | ecosystem: Host-associated > Annelida > Digestive system > Unclassified | place... | reverse complement strand
CCTGACCTTTTAGCTGATATGGACCGATTTGCACTGGATGGAAGCCCCGATATTCATTTTATCGAATATTAACGACTGTATAAAAATTGTGCTATTGATGCTGGTTAATAAACAACCAATGATTACTACTTTTTACAAAAATTCAAATCGAAATGAAATACTTTCCTGACCCGGATCCTGAACTTCCATCACCATGGTGACCGGTACCTCTATAGCCATCAGTATCTCTTCCCGGTACTCTCCCTTCAGGTATTCATGTGGTTCGAATTGGCGTTGAGCAATAACATTGCCGCCCAGGTCTAACAGCATCAACCCCACATCCGGATATGGCTGTTCGAATGACGCACGGTTTATAAATGTCGCGGTAATTAACAAGGCATTATTATGAGTTGGGTGGGAACGAACATCACGGCCTAATAGCTCGATGTTAGCCAGGTCAGTCTTCTGTTTTAATTTACAATCAATATGCTGACATAAGCGTTCCACATGAGGTTTTAATTCTGCCTGTAATATTAATTTCTCCCGGTTGAACCACGCTAATTGCCCCAGGGCCGCAAGCAACACGGCCACAATTAATACCACCCAGATCATAGTGCTCCACCAGGCAGCTTTCGGCCGAGGCATAACATAAGATTGATTCAATGAAGCGGACAGATCATCCGCAGCAAGACTGCGACTCCTGGTAGCCAGTACATCTTCTCGGCTAAAAGATTGCTGCTCACTCTGCGGGTCTTGATGCTTGAAAGCATTAAAGAAATGCTGACAGACACAGCACTGCACCATACCCGATGTCATGGTTCTTTTTTCGTCCGACATACGAAAGATGGTTTTGCATGATGGACAGCGTGTTTGCATAACGATGAGGTTAGTCTTTGGACGCCGCTAACCGTACCCACTCTTCCTGCTGCTCGCAAGTCTCAAATGTAAAATCATTTGCGTAAGCGGTTTCCAATGTCTGACGCTGCTCAGCCAGTATGCCAGAGAGCACTATCTTGCCTCCATGTTTTAATAACTGACTAAACTGTTCGCGCAATTGCAATAAGGGTTCCAATAGAATATTGGCCAACAGTATATCTGCCGAACCAGGTGTTATCGCTTGGGGTTCACATACCTCGATCTTATCGATCACGCCATTCGACCTGGCATTTTCAATTGTTGCCTCCAACGCTTGTGGGTCGGTATCAACGGCAAACACCTTTGCAGCACCCAGTTTAACGGCGGCGATTGCTAAAATTCCTGAACCGCAGCCAAAGTCTATAACCACCTTGCCTGCTACTGATGATCCATCAAGCCACTGCATACAAAGCGCCGTGGTAGGGTGAGAACCTGTACCAAAAGCCAGGCCGGGGTCCAGATCGATAATAACGGCATCTTGCTGCTGCGGCCTTTCATAACCACTGGGACATATCCATAGACGTTGTCCAAACTGCATGGGTTCAAAATAATCCATCCAGGTTCGTCGCCACTCACGGTCTTCCAGAACAGAGACTTTATAAGGTGGTGCAGCTTTAAGCTGCAATGCTTCCTTGAGCTCAATTGCAAGCTGCCCGGCATCCACTGTCGATTCAAACATTGTCGTGAGTAAAATCTGGTTCCACAATGGTGTGGTTTCCGGGGCCGGTTCAAGTAGCGGCTGATCTGCTGCATCGCGTAAGGTTACAGACATAGCCCCCAGTGACATCAGTGCATCTTCATACAAAGCGGCCTGCTTTGAATTTAATTCAAATGTGATTTCTTGCCAGGACATGGCTGCATTATTTATCAGCAGGCAGTTGAAAAAGTTTCAGGTGAGTGCGAGACAAGGCAAAGATGTTCGACTCGAAGCGGAACAAAGAGAACCGCTTTAGCGGGCCCGTAGGGCGAGGCGAATACGCTGAGTAAAACACGGAATTTATATGTAATAAATGAGTATTTTGAGGATATCTTTAACGCGGTATCGTGCCAGCTGAGGCTTTTTCAACTGTCCGCTATGAGATGCCGAGTTTCTTTTCCAGGTAATGAATATCAACACCGCCCTGTATGAATGCAGCATCATTAATGATGTCTTGCTGCAGAGGCACGTTACTCTTAATGCCATCGATCAAAATTTCACTCAAGGCAATATCCATGCGTGCCAGTGCGTTCTCACGACTATCGCCATGAGCAACCAGCTTACCAATCAACGAGTCATAATTGGGTGGCACCCGATAACCACTATACAGGTGTGATTCCATGCGTATACCAGGACCACCTGGTGCATGATAGTTATTCACGCAACCTGGGGATGGCATCATGGTTTCTGGATCTTCTGCATTAATTCGACATTCAATCGCATGACCGCTGACGCGAATATCCGACTGCTTATATGATAATTCCTCACCAGCTGCCACGCGCAACTGTTCCTGGATAATATCGACACCCGTAATCATCTCCGTCACCGGATGCTCGACCTGTACGCGGGTATTCATTTCAATAAAATAAAACTCGCCATTTTCATACAGAAACTCAAACGTACCCGCTCCACGGTAACCTATTGCCTGGCAAGCCTTGGCACAGCGCCCACCAATCTCATTACGGATTTCTTCAGTAATACCTGGTGCCGGTGCTTCTTCTACAACCTTCTGATGACGGCGTTGCATGGAACAATCACGCTCAGCCAAGTGGATAGCATTACCATGTTCATCAGCAAGCATCTGAAACTCTATATGACGCGGCGCCTCCAGGAATTTTTCCATGTATACCATGTCATTACCGAATGCCGCACCCGCTTCAGCACGGGTTAATGAAATTGCGTTAAGCAGATTTGACTCGGTATGCACAACCCGCATACCACGGCCGCCTCCGCCTCCAGAGGCCTTGATAATAATCGGGTAGCCAATTTCTTTTGCCAGCCGCAGGTTTTCTTTTTCATCCACACCCAATGCCCCATCAGAACCGGGCACAGTCGGGACCCCAGCATCCTTCATTGCCTGGATAGCTGAAACCTTGTCTCCCATAATTCTGATTGTTTCAGCTTTGGGTCCGATAAAGATAAAACCACTAGATTCAACCTGTTCGGCAAAGTCTGCATTTTCTGACAGGAAGCCATAGCCTGGATGGATTGCAACGGCATCGGTTACCTCGGCAGCACTGATGAGTGCTGGCATATTTAGATAACTTTCTGTTGAAGGCGCGCCACCTATGCAGACACTTTCATCAGCTAGCCTGACATGCTTTAAATCCCTGTCGACAGTGGAATGAACAGCGACAGTTTTAATGCCCATCGTACGACAGGCGCGAAGAATACGCAGTGCAATCTCACCACGATTGGCAATCAGTACTTTATCCAGCATGGTAATTATTCAATCACAAATAGTGGTTGGCCAAATTCAACCGGCTGTGCATTTTCAGCCAGTATCTCCTTGATCGTACCGGCCTTGTCCGCTTCAATCTGGTTCAGCATTTTCATGGCCTCTACGATGCACAGGGTATCACCAACAGAAACCGAACTACCCACGGTAACAAAGGGCTTGGAACCCGGTGAAGATGCCGCATAAAACGTACCCACCATCGGAGATTCAACAACATGCCCGGAATATTTTCTCTCACCGGCAGAATCTGACTGGCTGTCATTGGGCACCGGGGCCGCTGGCGCTGATATCGGTGCTGGCGCAGCAGGCACCGCCATCGGCATCGCTGCCGAAACAACCGTCGCTGGCGCCGAAGGTGAATCACGGCTGATACGAACCGACTCTTCTCCCTCATGTATTTCTATTTCTGCAATACCTGACTCTTCAAGCAACTCAATCAGTTTTTTGACTTTACGAATATCCATGATTCTTTAATCCTTTTATGATGCTTCATGGCTTTGCAGATAATGATCTGCTGCCTGTAATGCAAGTGAATACCCCTGCGTTCCCAAGCCGGTGATTACACCAACCGCAATATCAGAAAAATTGGATGCTTCCCTGAAGTCTTCGCGTGCGTGCACGTTCGACAAATGAACTTCGATAAAGGGAATAGCAACTCCCAGCAAGGCATCACGTAATGCAACGCTGGTATGCGTGAAAGCTGCCGGGTTAATTAGTATGAATTTTTCTTCCGAGCGGCCGGCGTGATGTATACGCTCCACCAGCTCGTGCTCGGCATTCGACTGCAGGTGTTCTATATGGTGTCCCATCTTCCCTGCCTGAGTCTCCAGGGACTGAATCACGTCATTGAGGGACTGTTGACCATAGTGCTCAGGCTCTCTTGTCCCCAATAAATTCAAATTTGGGCCATTTAACACTAATATCTTGGCCATTGGCGTGATTTTCCTGACATTTACCCCAAAAGTACGTGAAGTTTGGACCATCAATCCCGCCTTGTCCAGAAATAGTTGAATTAACCACCAGATACGTGAACTTAAGTACAAATGGCCGCATAATTTGCGGTTTTATTGGGGTTTTCCTTGAGACTGCCTACTACCTTTACTTTGAAAGTATCAGGTTTCCATACCCATCTACCCTGACCTGCCAACCGGACTTTACCCAGGTCGTTGCAGATGGTTCTACCAATATAACGGGCCCATTGAGTATATGTCCGCTAGCCATCAACAAGCGTTCATATATCGGTACCGGGTGAGCACACCCATAAACCGTCTGCTCTCCGATTGGCTCCGACTGCTGCATGTCAATTTTCTTCAATGCAGGCATCACAGGCTCCGCCTGAACCGACACATGCACATTCACCAGTTCAAGCGGTTCTTGCAACGCATGCCCAAATCGTCTGGCATGTAATTGCTGAAAATCTCTTTGCATATTTTCCGGTGCTGACCAGTCAAGTCGTATCGTGCTTGACTGACCTATATATCTGACATCAGCCTGACGTTGGTTAGTTAAATGATGTTCCAACAAACCCTCTGATACTAACGCTTGCCGACCAGTTGATTCCATCTCCACAAATACATCTTCTATAAACGACATATCCAACTCATTAAAGGCCTGCATAACCGTTCGCATGTAACGCCGGCCACGCGGCGCCGCCAACATACCTAATGCAGAAAGCACACCAGCATGCAATGGAACCAATAGACTGTTAATGGATAATGACTCGGCCAGGTCACAGGCATGCAAACCACCGGCCCCACCAAAACTCACCAGCGTAAATTTTGTTGGGTCATGACCCTTCTCAATAGAGATCACCCGCAGTGCCCTGGCCATGTGTTCGTTTGCCAGGGAAATAATACCTTCAGCAGCCTGGTCAACACTGCATGCCAGCTGCTCGGCAATTTTCTGGATAGCCATCGTTGCCGCGTCGAGGTCAAGCGGCATATCACCACCTAAAGTGACTTTCCCAGGTAAATACCCAAGCACCAGATTGGCGTCCGTTACCGTTGCTTCATCGCCACCCTGTGCATAACAGGCAGGACCGGGCGAAGCACCGGCTGACTGCGGCCCGACCTGCAACAGGCCGCCCTGATCTATCCATGCCAGTGATCCGCCACCCGCGCCAATCGTATGCATATCCACCATTGGCACCGAAACCGGATAGCCTGCAATTTCTCCTTCATCGGTTAGCTGAATCATTTCATCAATCAATGCAACATCACTTGAGGTCCCACCCATATCGAATGTCATTAGATGATGAAACCCTGCATATTCAGCCACCGCCTGTGCGCCCATTAAGCCACCCGCTGGCCCTGACAAAAGTAAATTAACAGGGGTTTGCGTTGCCTGTACGCACCGATGGTGTCACCGCTACTTTGCATTACAGTCAATGTTGCCGGCCTGACCTTATCTGCCAGTTGTTCTAGGTAGCGGCGCATCAATGGCCCTGTGGCAGCATTCAGCCAGGTAGCCATACCTCGTTCATATTCACGATAAACAGGCAACAAAGAGGATGACCGGGTAACAAACAGTGAATCGGGTAAACACTCGGCAATCTGTTTTTCATGCGTGCCGTCAACAAATGAAAATAATAAATTTATCGCAACGGCTTCTGGTCGTAACGTTTCAATTTGTTGTTGTAGATGACTGATATTTTCAGCATCCAGCGATTGCAGTAACTCCCCGTTCGCCGCTAAGCGACAATCAACCTCAAGACAATAATCTGCCGATACGGGTGGTGATACTGGTCCAGGCTGTAAATTATATAATTCACGTCGCGCCTGTCGGCCAATAGTCAGCGTATCCTTTAAACCTTTATTGGTAATATAAACCGTGCGCGCCAACTTACCCTCAAGTACAGCATTGGTCGCGACAGTTGACCCATGAATAATATGCAGCTGTTCAAGTGATAAGCCAAGCGCTTCAATACCCTGCATGATCGCCTCTTCCGGCGCACGCGGTGTCGATAAGACTTTATGCGTAACAACATCTGTCCCATCAGAAAAAACAAAATCCGTGAAGGTTCCACCGGTATCAATTCCTAACAACATCAAATTTCTACCAAATTAATAATGTGGTGGTACTTCATTATTGCTGGTATCAATATCTGAAGGCGTAATTGCCACTATCTGCTTTTGTATATGCTTCATCATTTGACGTATTTCATACATTTCATTTTGCTGTGCTACCAGTGTTTTCGTCATCTGTTCGATGGTTTCTTCCTGGAAGGACAGGCGCGTTTGCAGGTCTTCAATTGTTTGTTCCATAGTTACTTACTCAAAAGGTAATTCGCATTTAATACAAACATCATTACAATGCGCTCACCAGAAGCCACTCTAATAATGATGCGTTTATTTATTGTAACCCTACTAATAATGCTGAACAGCGGCATGGCCCTGTCAGCAGAAAACCCGTTCAAGCAGGTTTCTATCAGCAAGCCAAACCCTGACAAATTATGGTTGAGATCGCATGCCGCCGTTGTCATTGATCAAGGCACAGAACAGGTACTGTACCAAAAGAACGCCAATGTGGTTTTGCCGATTGCCTCTATCACCAAGATCATGACCGCCATGGTGCTGATTGACGCCAAGCTTGATATGCAGGAGCACATCACGATAACCCGCGCCGATAAAGACACGCTTCGTTACAGCCGCTCTCGTCTACCTGTTGGATCCACCTTAAGTCGTCTGGGCCTGTTAAAAATGTCATTAATGGCCTCGGAAAACCGGGCCGCATCAGCACTGGCCCGCACTTACCCTGGTGGTACAGAAGCCTTTATCGCTGCCATGAACAGGAAAAGTCAGTCACTCGGCATGCAACAGACACATTTTTCTGACAGTACCGGCCTGGTTACAGAAAATGCATCTACTGCCAACGATCTGGCAGTACTGCTTAAAACTGCCTGGCAGTATCCACTGATTCATGCGATCAGCGGTGAAGCAAAAGATGCTGTCACTTTACAGGGCAAGAACAAGTCACTGGAATTTTTTAATACCAACAGACTATTACGTCGCAACCACTGGCAAATTGGTATGAGCAAAACAGGTTATATCAAGGAGTCGGGACGCTGCCTCGTGATGCAGACTACGTTATCAGGCCGCGACCTGTTTATCGTCTTGCTAAACGCACAGGGAAAATTATCCAGTTACGGTGATTCCGGCCGCATTCGCAGGTGGCTGGAAAAATACGCGTCTAATCAGCAGGCCCAGCTGATGAAATAGGCGCATTTATCCTGATATCTCTCTATATCTAGTGGTTTATCCAAAAATAGACACTAGATATTGTAAAAACATCGGCTATACTCATGCTTACCCTGACAATGCATAGGGTTTCTATGCACGGAGCAAACGATGAAGTTGATTAGCGTAAGCGGCTTAATACTTATTTCGATTGTTACTATCTGGGCACATGCCGATCGACTGCCCAACCCACCAGGACCTGCCTACGGGGGGTTCATACCCGGTGGCATTCAATACAAAAGTGATGAGTCAGCCACATCAGGCTGCGGCTAAAGAACCACCTGCTTATCAAACATCTTTACCCCGGCAATAAATTCCTGCCGGTGCTCTTCTTCTGTTAGCTGTTCAATAAGCTGCCTGTAAAAGTCCACTCGCGTCTCCGCCTTGCGGGCAACAGCGGTCACACGGGATTTTGCCTCAGGCCCAATAATAGTCGCCAGCAAGGTTTGCGTATGACGCAAGACTTCATATAACGGTAAAACCGACGTTTCATCGGTGTAAGAATGTTCATCAGCTGCAGGCGGACGTGCAAGTAATACCGTTTTCTCCAGGAATTCCATCTTGTCTTTATCCGTGTCGATATTTTCAGCCAGGCGGTTAGCCATCTCACGCACACTGTGTGCATTTTTTTGTGCCTGTTCTAACAACTCATGCGCATGACTCACATGTTTATCAACCAGCACCTTTTCCACGGCCTCAAGAAAGTCAGCATCCCAGGTAATTTCTTCCGTATCACCAGCAACCAGCTCATCCCAGACTTGTCGACATTCAGCCAGCGCTAATTCAGCAGTTTGCGGTCGATTAGTTGCATCCGGCTCCATCAACCGCAGCACATAATCAATGGTCGCCTTGCTACAGGAATCATTAGCTTCCTCCAGTGTTTGCCTGATTGGGTCTTCACCTGCCCTCAGCTTATTTGCACGATCCAGCGCAGGATAAGGTTTAACCCCAGTTATGCAATGAAACATCGTTGCACCTATAGCGTATAAATCAGTCCATGCCCCTTGAGCGTGTTTTTTATAATATTGTTCCTGCGGCGCATAACCTGGGGTTACGATCGCCGTCATTTCGCGATCCTGTACCGCAAGCCTGGCAGAGCCAAAATCCAGCAATACCGGGCGTTCATCATGGCATATAAAGATATTTGCTGGTTTGATATCACGATGTAGGAACTGCTTGGCATGCACCGCCTGCAACCCCTCCAGTAATGCCATGATGATTTCCATCAATTGCCTTTCGTCCAGTGTTACCTGTTTTTTCAATCGAAGAGACAACGACTCCCCCTCCTCATAATTCATAATGAGGTATGCCGTGTTATTAAGCTTGAGAAACTGGGTTACGCGGACAATATTAGGCTGATTAAACTTGGCAAGAGTCTTGGCTTCAGCCAGAAACTGATTCAGACCGTAGGCGTAATTTTCAGCATCGTCCTCACCACGAGGTGCAATCGTCAGCCCGTCGTCACCACGTAACGCCAGCGATGAGGGAAAATATTCCTTAATCGCAACATCACGCTCAAGATCCTCATCATAAGCCTGATAGGTGATACCAAACCCACCGACCCCCAGGATACGGGTTATAGTGAAGTTCGCGATCGTTGTGCCCGCCTTCAGGGCATGATGATACAGTTTTGTCATAAAACTAGATTCCGCAATTGACCGCCAACGCTAACACATGAGAATTTGACCAAGGTCAAATCATCAAACCCACAACGGTAGATAATTCAATCGTCGCCCTGGGAAGTGAAAACCTCCGACTCATCGCGCCTGATCCCCCCGGCTTGCCGGCTAGTGCCTTGAGTTACCTGCCTGAATATCGCTACCAGGGCGGCTTTTTCCACCCAGCACCCTGCCCGATAGCCTATCAGATTAGGCATCCATATCCGGTATCAACTTACTTTCAAGGTGACTAATAATATCTTTCAGATTTAACTTACGTTTTTTCATGCGTTTCAGTCGTAGTTGATCCATCGCCGGATCCTCTACCATCATCTGGATAGCCGCATCCAGATCACGATGCTCCTGCTGCAAATGGTACAGACGTTCCCGCAGCTCCAGCGCATCCAGCAATTCATCTGTAGTTTCTTCTGACATTATCCAATAGGCCTCTTCCTGTAGATTATGGACCCGAAGTGTCGAAATTAAAAACATGGCCATAGAATGCCAGTTCTGCATTTAGTGTCTCGATAATCGTTTCGGCGCGGCGGAAACCATCTTGCTCTCCCGCAAATAGACGCAATTCCACGGTAACGCCTTTCTTTTCCAGCGCCGCTGCCATACACCTGGCCTGTTGCGGGGGCACCACCTGATCCTCTTCCCCCTGCATAAAAATTACCGGACAAGATAACTGCTCAACATGATTCAAGGGAGAGCGACTGGCATATATTTCACTGTCTTTAGGATATTCCCCCACCAGCCGGTCAAGATAACGCGCTTCAAATTTATGCGTATCTTCCGCCAGCGACTTCAAATCACCAATACCGTAATAACTGGCACCTGCAGCAAACACCTCGGTAAACGTTAAGGCGGCCAATGTTGTGTAACCACCGGCGCTCCCGCCGCGAATGGCCAGGCGCTGTTCATCAACCTTACCCTGCTGTACCAGATAGTTGGCGCCAGCAACGACATCTTCAACATCGTAGACACCCCACTTGCCCTTCAGCTTTTCACGATATGCACTGCCATAACCGGTACTACCTCGATAATTCACATCCAGCACCGCAAATCCGCGACTGGTCCAGAACTGGTTCCTCAGGTTAAAGCTGGCAGACGTCGCGCCAGTGGGGCCGCCATGTGTCATCACCAGTAAAGGAGGTAACTCGTCATCTTTGGCAACAACACAGGGATTTTTGGGCGGATAATAAAAACCATGGGCAATCTCATCATCGCTGGTTTCAAAACTGACTGGTTGGGCTACCGAGATCCATGATGAATCGACTGGCAACGAATGATGCTCCAGGCACATATCCAGTTGCCCGTTATCTAAATCCACAGTGGCGATTTCATCACTTTGCTCACTGCCAGCAGCAATCATTGCCACCAGGTGTTCATTGGCAGCCAGTGAACCGAAACTGTTATAAGGCGAAGCAACAGGTTCTACCTCACCTGTATTAGTGCAGATTTTTACCAGCCGCCACAGTCCCTGTTCACACAGGCTCGCAATTATCTGATTGTCATTTCTAAACGCATAACAACGCATGCCAAACTGCCATAGTGGCTTCCCTATCTCGGCCTGCATATCACAAACCAGCTCGATACTTTGTAAATCAGCACAATCGTTCAGCCGATACAACATCCACCAGTCATCAGGGTCAGTAACAAAATACAAACGGCCATCGGCAGACCATGAGGGCCGAAATACCGATTGCCCAGCATTCGCAAGCACTTGCTTCGGTGAACCAATATTGCCATCAACATCGATCCTGGCGAGCCATAAGGTCGTTGCATCCCATGGCATATCAGGATGCGTCCAACTCAGCCACGCCAACCAATGCCCATCATGACTGAGTGCAGGTGAGGCATAAAAATCATCGCCGCTAGCGACCACACTGACCTTACCCCCCTGTATTTTCACCAACTCATTCACCGGCTCCTTAAGACCTTTATTGCGGTGATCTTCACGAATGGCATACAGGCATTCATGATGCATATCATATTGTAAATCGGCGAATCGACATGCCGGCTGATCGGTAAGCTGGCTGATCTGACCATCCTGTAAATGATAGGCCTGCTGATCTGAGTCATTGATGAACCAGATATCACCAGCAAATGCGACATAGGCACCACCACCGTACTCATGCACACGTGAGCGTGCGTTATATGGGGCGGGTAGCAGGTCTTGCGACTTTCCATTCAGGCGTCGAACAATGACATTGCGTCCCTGCTCATGTGGCCGGCCTTCAAGCCAGATAACCGCATCGCCATCCAGCTGTACATCGGCGTAACGCACTGCCGCACCGGCAACCATTTCAGCGGTAATACTGGACTCCCATGAACCACAGGTTTGCTGTTCTTTGAACATTAGATTCCTTATCCTTGGCTAACGGCTAATTTCAGCGACGTATTGTAGGGCAACGTCATCCAATGACAATCAATCAGTTTATTATCGACAGCTTCAATAATCTCAAAGGGGGGTTGAGGTTGGCGTTGTTTTTACCCATCGCCCGCCCTTATTTCTCATTTTCCCAGCCGCAACTGGTCGCCATGATTCTGCTTGGCCTGTCACTGGATATACTTGGAGATCGATTTAGCGTAACACCGCCAGCTGAATTTAATTACTATGGTATCAATTACCTGCTATCCCTTTATTTCATCAACCTGATCAGCCTGTACATTATCTCCCTGATTCATCGACAAGGCAGACTGTTCTACCAGGTCTTGATACTGGAATACGCCAGTTACCCAATTATTTTCCTGGCAAGTCTATTCGCCGCTGTCCCGCTAGCCGAAGCAACTGACCTGACGACTATCAGTATCATTATGCTGACGCTTTTAAGCTGGTCACTTGTCATCCTTTATCGAATTATCAATTTACTATTCGATAGCCGGTGGCCACTCATTACCGTCAGCCTGATTAGTTATTTAATTATCAACCTTAGTGCCTACCTGTTCCTGCCAGAACAACCACTATGGTATGGCGATATGAGCGCAGCTGATAATGCTTATAAGAAATCAATCAATACTGAAAATACTTACTACAGACAAACACCCCTGTTGCAGGATGCCTTACATTTTGTTCCTCAAAGTGACCCCGATCAGGAAGAATACTATTTTATTGGCTTTGCCCCCGACGCCACGCAGGATGTCTTCCTGAGAGAATCTCAGGCCGTACAGGGTATTGTCGATCAGCATCTCAATGTCGGCGATCGTTCTTTGTTGTTAGCTAATCATATCGATACCTACCTCAATCATCCGTTGGCCAATAGCCACAACCTGCACGCTGCACTCACTCACTTCTCTAACAAAATGGGGGACGAAGATATCCTGCTATTATTTCTCACAGCACACGGCAGTAAAATCTATGAACTATCCGTCAACTTCGCCAGCATGCAATTTAACGATCTACCTGCCAGTAAGCTGGCAACTATGCTGGATAACAGCGGCATCGGCTGGCGTATCATAATTGTTTCCGCCTGTTACGCCGGCGGCTTTATCGATCAACTAAAAAATCCGCAAAGCCTGATCATTACAGCAGCAGCCAGAAATAAACAATCTTCAGGCTGTACTCCTGAAAGTGAGGCAACCTGGTTTACAAATGCCTACTTTAAACAGGCCCTTGTACAGACCGGATCTTTTATCAAGGCATTTGATGTGGCAAAGGAATCAATTAGACTCAGGGAAAGTCAGGCGGGTGTTGAGTTCTCCAATCCGCAGATATTTATTGGTGACCAGATTCGAACTAAACTTGAAGACAAGGCCATAAGAGAAATAACCACTAAAACCGGACATTAAGGTATGAAACATATCTCGTCTATAAAGCTCTCGCTTTTATTCATTATCATCTACCTACTCACCACAGGCACATATGCCAGTGACCTGGAAAAAGAAAAGCGCTGGCGAGACCAGATCGTAGATTCATTAATGGATGGTGAAGCAGTCGATTTACCTGATGGCCAACATAACTTTTTAGCCATATTTACCGAAGGTGAAGGCACCAGAAAGACCGGGTTAATAATTATGCACGGAATCGGAGTACACCCTGACTACCCGACCATTGTTAATCCCTTGCGCGTCGGGCTTGCAGAAAAAGGCTGGAACACATTGTCATTACAACTACCAGTGTTACCCAATGAAGCGACAGGCAAAGACTATGAACCGTTAATTCCACAGGCCTCACCTCGCATCAAGTCTGGTATTGAATATCTCAAACAGGCCGGGAATAAAAATATCATTATTATTGCTCATAGCCTGGGTACCGTAATGGCCGGTCAGGCACTGGCAAATAATTCAATGGGAATTAGCGGATTCATTGCAATTGGAATGGGATCCTCGGGGGCGCACTACCTGAAATCTATTAATATCCCGGTACTGGATATATTTGGAAGCAATGATCAACCTGATGTGGTTGCAAGCGAACTTCAGAAACTAACTGCCGCATCAAGTAACCCGGATTACACGCAAATTATCGCCAAGGATGCCGATCACTTTTTCAATGACCAGGAAGATGAACTCATTGAACACATTACACAGTGGCTGAATGATCGAACTAATTAATTGTTGACAGGTTTAACCACTTCTACGACTATCAACGCATGATGCAAAAACATTCATTGCCGGCAAAACGACGTATTTGTGCGCTACCTGTTTGGGTGGCGAGCAATGTGGCCTGTGTGCATCGACAATGACTTAATCGTTTTACCTGTTTTATCAAAGGCCACACACTGAAAAGTATGTGGCCTTTTTTATTGGGCAAGGATTTATTTACTTAGATGGAGAACTAGCGTGTCGGTACCTATAGCCTACATAACCATTATCGTTATCTGGTCCACCACGCCACTTGGTATCAAGTGGAGCGGTGAAGGCGTGGGGTATGAATTTGGTGTAGCCGCACGCATGTTGATTGGACTGGTGTTACTGCACGCGCTGATACTCATTCGAAAAATTGACTTCCCCTGGGACAGGCTGGCACGTCGCGTTTACCTGGTCAGCGGCCTTTCCCTGTTTTTTGCTATGGCTTCAATTTACTGGGCGGCTCAATACATTCCATCCGGGTGGATATCTGTGGTGTTTAGAATCTCTCCTATTATGACCGGCATATTGGCTATCCTTATTCTGAAAGAACCCTCTTTTTCAGAAGGCCGGTTGGTCGGCATGCTGATTGGGCTCGCAGGACTATTCGTCATCTTTATTGAAGGCATTGAACTGCGTGGTGCTGCATGGCTAGGCGTGCTCGGTGTCCTGTTCAGCGCCATCGCTCAACCTGCCGGTGCTGTATTGCTTAGAAAATATAAACCCACCATGCCCGCTATTTCCATTACGACGGGAAGCCTCATGGTGGCAGTTCCGTTATTTATACTAAATTGGTACTGGTTTGGACCAGCGCTGCTAGCAACAATTGATGACAGGACGGTCCAGGCCATCTTATACCTGGCCATTGCCGGCACCGGTATTGGTTTTCCCCTTTACTACTATGTACTCAAGCACCTGAGTGCTGGGCACGTGTCGTTAATCACATTGATTACACCGGTAACTGCCCTGCTGCTTGGCGCAGGTTTGAACTCGGAATTCGTTTCTGCAAGAGTCTGGACAGGTACTGCACTGATCATGCTCGGACTGCTGGTGCATGAACATAAAAAGTTCTCACGCCTATGGGCACGTGAGTAAAGGAGTAAAAATCAATCAGCTGGGTGCGAGACGAGGCAAAAATGCTCTGAGGAAACGGAGTTTATAAGAATAAATGAGTATTCCGAGGGGAATTTTTAACGACGTATCATGCCAGCTGATTGGTTATTCACACGAGCGCCTCGAGAAAGCAAGATTTTTTCGTGAGTGTGAGGAGGTACCGCGTGCAGAACCGGAATGTATGAATTAATACATGAGGATTCGAGCACGGAACCGACATAGCAATCGCGGAAAAAGACTATTTCCCGTGGTGCTCGTAGAAAAACGGGTGGGGGCGGTGGCTCACACCACCACTCCCCCTCCCTCAGCGCCGTAGAGAACCGTATGCTGACCGGCAATTATTATTAGCCCGGAGCGCCAGTCAGTGGTCAACTTCTCTACAGTGAGGAGCATCTAATCATACAAAACCATTAAATACAAATAGTTATTTGATTGTTATTAATATCTTGATTATATATAACGTCTATCTTGTTGATATATATAATGTTTCTAGTCTATAGTCTCAGCATATAAAACCGGCAGATGGCTCATGAACCGGCATCTTCAATCACATTTATCACCTGTTGCAGTGACTGCCCTTCCGCAGTCTCGATCATTCGATCAACATATTGGTGTCTGTGTTCGTATAATTCTCGTGTCGATTTTAGTAGTGACTGTCGATTCAATTCCTCTTCCTGCAGCACAACACTGTAACCCTGTTTTTCAAATGACTCTGCATTAAGGATCTGGTCACCCCGGCTGGCCTTGCGGGATAAAGGAATCAACAGGTTCGGTTTATGAAGTGCACGTAATTCAAATAACATGGTGGCACCAGCACGTGATATCACCAGGTCAGTCACCGCGAACAAGTGTGGCAGTTGCTCATTAAGATATTCATATTGTCGATAACCACCCAGTGACATCAACGTATGACGAGTATGACCTGCGCCGCAGATATGCATGACATTGAATTCTTCCAGCAAGTCTTCCAGAGAATCACGCACAACCTGGTTAATTGCTTCCGAACCCAGACTACCTCCAACGACTAGTATCAAAGGCTTATCGTCATCAAAATTCAGCCACTCACGCGCCTTGTCAGCATCCCCCTGTAAAAGAGTTTCCCTAACCGGGATGCCGGTATAAACAGATTTTTCTTCAGGTAGATAATTCGCGGTTTCTGGAAAGCTATAACAAACCTTCTGCGCAAACGGCAATGAAAGCTTATTTGCCAGACCCGGCGTCATATCAGATTCATGAATGATTACCGGCACTTCAAACAACCAGGCGGCCCAAACCACCGGCGTACTCACAAACCCACCTTTACTAAACAACAGGTCTGGACGTTCCCGAAACATTAACATCAGTGACTGAATAAAGCCCAGTTCCACCCGCAACACATCAACAAAGTTCTGCCAGTCAAAATAACGTCGCAGCTTACCCGCAGAAATTGCATGGTAGGGGATTTCCAATGGCGCCATCAGGTCTCTTTCTATGCCTTGATGAGAACCGACATATTCGATCTGAAAACCCGCTTCAAGCAGTTTCGGGATTAATGCCAGATTAGGTGTGACGTGGCCTGCCGTGCCACCACCGGTAAGAAATATTTTTTTTGGCATCAACCTATCAACCTGTCGCACTGAATAAAAACAAGCTGGTCATTTTAACTATCCTGATTCAATAGTGAGGCAGTATCTGAATGTGAATCAGGGGCGCCCCCCTTAGACAACATTGATCTTGTCTCCTGATGCATTAGCGGCGTTGCCAGGCTAATGCCTTTTGCTTTTGCGCTTTGTAAAATCTCTTCCAGTAATTCCTGTCGGGTGTGCAGAAGTCGCCTGAGATTTTTGGTGTAATAAAACACCTTCCACTTTACCGCATAATTATCTGCCGAATCTGCACGCACCTCTATCGGATGCTGATGATCAATATCGATATCCGTTCTACTCTCCACAACCCGTTCAAACACTTCATTGAACATCTTCTTGACAGTTTCAGCATCGTGCTCATAACCAATATTAAAAACCAGTACTTCACGCAATCCCCTGGCAGAAGCAAATTTGGACAGGTTATGAATAGCAATATCACGCAGCTTCGCATTGCGAATCATGATGCGGTGATTATTTACGATATTTAATATTTCCGTATGAAACATTTTGGTCTTGAAAATCATCCCTATAAGATCGCTGTCCATACCTTCCAGTTGCACAACGTCTCCCTCTTCGAGCAAGTCACTATTAAGGATAATCAGCCCACTGATAATATCGGGTGCCCAGCTTGCCTGGGTCAGCGCCATCAACACCCCCACAAAACCTATTACACCCCCTGCCTGTAACAGAGAGTTGAGTTCAAGTACCTGTAAACTACCGAGAAGCGCAATAATGAGGGCGTTAATTGATCGAAACACATTGAGTCGAAGTCGTGTTTTCTTCTCCTCCATGTGCCCGTGTGAAAGTTTGTTAAATAAGGGGTAAGAAATGAGCAGCAGGATGGCGTTAACTACCATCAACGAAATCTCGAATCCCGAAAAGCCTTCAAGCAATACTCGCCAGTCTGTTATCATTCAGCCTCCACAGGCGTGAGATTAACATAAACAGAACGCTTGAAGTCTTTTCACACCAGCACTAAACATAATCCACCCAACCATTCAAACCCGTACATGCAAATATCAAACACGCAACTCATATTTGCGCTCATGACGGCAGCAATGTTTTCCGCACTGGGGTTAAAATGGTGGCCTGAGCCAACGGCAGGTTTTCAACTTGACGAACCCGGTGCGACTTCTCAGGCACCGATTTACCATGAACAATTCATCAGTTTCGCTGAAACCTCAGCCGTGCATGCCCCCGCCTTGACTCAACGTGATGACGGAAAACTGCTAGTCGTATGGTATGCCGGTACCCGGGAAGGCGCCAAAGACGTCGCCATTGCCAGCACCATCATCGACCCAGGTACTTACACACTCAACCCGGCACGTCATATTGCCACTCGCCCACAAACCACTACAGACACCTGGCGTTATATTCGTAAACTGGGCAACCCGGTCATCCACCAATTAGCGGATGGTCGCATAATGCTGATCTATGTCAGTGTCTCGTTCGGTGGTTGGGCCGTAAGCAATCTGAACATTCGCTTTTCAGATGACGGCGGCCAAAGCTGGGGACAGAGTCAACGCCTAGTAACCTCACCTTTTATTAATATCAGCACATTGGTTAAAGGCACGCCGGTCAACTTTGACAACGGCGACATCGGCATCCCCACTTATCATGAGTTTATGGGAAAGTTTAGTGAATTCCTGATACTCGATAGCCGGGGCAATATAAAGGACAAACATCGGATCAGCTGGGGACGTGATGCCATCCAGCCAGTTATCGTGCCCGTTACATCACGAAAAGCAATTGCCCTGTTGCGTGACAGTGGCGAAATCAACAAGCGTATCGGCTTTTCAGTATCCAGTAATCATGGCCGACAGTGGTCGACACCAACCCCGCTAAAGTTACCCAACCCGAATGCCGCTGTTGCCGCAAGCAGGGCTGGTAATCAGATTATCAGTGTCTTCAATAACCATGAAGATGAACGCAACGACCTAACACTTGCCATATCAAATGACCATGGTGCTAACTGGAAAATTATTCATCAATTTGAAAATGAAGCACTCCAGCCCGGCAAGAAGACTGAATTCTCCTACCCCTACCTGGTGCAGGACGATAAAGGTGGTTACCACCTTGTTTACACATGGCACAAGCAACGCATTAAATATATCCACTTCAACGATGCCTGGTTGAATAAAACAGTAGCAACCAACCAATGAGCTATTTACATAACTACATGGGTTTACTTGGTTGCCTGCTATTTTTAGTAGCCGTGCCACTAACGCTAGTCAAACAACCACGCTTTAGTAGAAAAAGCATCACAATCGTTATGTTTGTCATACTGGGATTGGCTATTCTGCCTATCAATGACTTAACACTATTAGCTTACATTCGTGCGGTGCTTGCCGACCTGAGTATCACAAGCATGGTCATGCTTTCCATCATGATCGCTTCATCCTATAGCGGGCAACAATACATCACGAACCATGACAGACGTCTGCTTGGAAACAGTCTATTAATTGGTGCGTTAATACTTTACCCGCTCGGTCTGGGGCTGACGCCCTATGACACCTACAGTATCGGTTACGGCGATCCGTTATTATTTGGGTTACTACTGGCTTTCGCAGCTTATACACTCTGGAAAAAAGCTATGTTCGTGCTTGGCCTGCTACTGATGACGATCATAGCTTATTTACTCAACGTTCTGGCATCAGATAACCTGTGGGATTACATGTTAGACCCATGGATAATTATAGTGACAATCACTCACCGGATGCATTCACCCTAGCTTCTTAACAAACCCCCAAAAAACAGTTAGTGACCCGTCTCAGCTAAATTAGTAATAAATTTTAGGTACTGACAAGCTGACATCGTATTACCGATTCAGATACTGTGATCCAGTCAAAGCTACTCTTCCTCGTTCAGCCAATGTCCACATTGCCAGCATTGAGAATATTGCCCTTCAATCTGCTCACCACAGGTGGGGCAAGCCCACGGCTTTATGTCTGATACTTTCTGGGGCTCTTTCAGCTGCTGCAATATTGCCTCAGCCCTGGGAAGCAGATCTTCTTCAACCCAAAGCTCAGGCATAACATCCATCGCGGGTAATTCCCCCATGCCACCAGCAGCAAATTGATTACGCCTTTCGACCTCAATACCAGCGTGATGCAGGAGATTTTCCAGATGCCCCAGGTAAATCGTATCGTAATGACCTGTTAGTCGCACCTTATCCAATTTTTCAGTACTCTTGCCATGGTCGATAGCCACACATTAGCACTCCCAGCCTACAAGTAAACCGGTAGTAATTAGCTGGAATGCAGTGAAGTTACAAGGAGTACAACTGCGATCAATGCAGGCTTTTCACAACGATTGAGATTTGCCCAGGATACTGTTATCAATTTCTTTTGCCTGCCAACGCCCGGTACCCAGCCAGTCATTAATATCCTCACCAGGCACCGACTTAGAAATATAGAAGCCCTGAGCGACATCACAACCCATCGCCTTCAGCCGATAATAGGTTTCCTCATCCTCTACACCTTCAGCTACCACCATCATTTCAAGATTACGGGCAAAGTCTATTACCGTCTGCACAATTGAACGATCTTTTTCATTGGTATTGATCGATTTAACAAATGACCGATCAATCTTTAATTCATGCACTGGTAAGCGACGCAGATACTGTAACGAAGAATATCCGGTACCAAAGTCATCAATGGAGATCTTGATATTCATCTCATTCAACTCATGAAGTACGCTTTCGGCCCGTCCCGGATCCGTCATCATCACGCCCTCGGTTATCTCCAGCTTGAGACGATCACCCGGTAGATCCCAGGCAGATAACCCTGCCTTAATCAGGTTTATTAGATCAGGGTTATGAAAACTGGTTGTTGACAGGTTGATAGCAACTCGCAAATCAACATTTTGATCCTTCCATTCATTACATTGTTCTAGTACGGAAGAAAGCACCCACTCTGTTAACGAATGGATAAGGCCTGTTTGCTCAGCGATATGGATTAATTGCTGTACATTTACGCCCTGTCGGCTGATTTCAGGCGCCAGAGAGTGCTTCAAAGCCAACTACTTCATCACTAGAAAAGCTTATCTGTGGCTGATACTCAACCGTAAGACGATTCTTTTCCAACGCGTGACGTAACATATCAACAATACGTATTCGTGCACGACTACCCGGATCACGATCGCGCGAATACATCGCAATAATAGAGTGATCATGCTTGGCCTGATGCAACGCAATACTGGCACGACTTATCAATGAATCCGGCAGGTCGCCATGCGCAGGATAGACAGCAACACCAATACTCGCACTAATCCGCAAACGATGGCCACCCGATCGAAACACGCGATTAAACAAGGTGTGCAAACTGGTTGCAATATGCCTGGCCTGCACCTCATCTGCCCCCTGAATGGCCAATACAAATTCATCACCTGCCAATCGGGCAAGCGCTTCAACAGATTTGTAGTCCTCTTTGAGAATCCGTCCAAACTCACATAACACCTCATCACCAATCCGGTAACCATAGGTATCATTTATTTCTTTAAAACGGTCAAGCCCGATCAGAATAACGGCCAATTGTGTCTGTTTGGCTGCTGACTTGTTAATCAGGTTTTGCAGCTCTTTTCTAAATAATACTCTGTTGGGCAACTGTGTCAGCGCATCGTGATGCGCCATAAAAGCCAGTTCTTCTTCACGCATCTTTACCTGTTCATGCATCGTACGAAAGGCTTGAGTAAGATCAGTAATTTCAGTTGAATCACTGTAAGCAATATCTTTATTACTACCACCCGACACACCTTGCTCTGTTGTTTCTCCCCGCGCCTCGGCGAGCAGTGCCTGTGAAACATTTAATATAGGGGCAAGTACTTTATTACGCAGGTAAATGAAGCCTATAATCACTACGATAGAAACAAGCAAGGCAACCAAAACCAGGTTATGGTAAACATTATCTGCGCTCTCCTCGATATCAAATACCGAACCTGCATACAAGCCTTCTGCTATCTGATCAAGTTCAGCCAGGTTAGTCTGTATTTGCACCAACACAGGGTAAATATCACGCTGCAAGAGCGGCACATCCATCCGCCACTCGGGTGATGACTGGATCTTTTTGACAACCTCGTAACCTTGATACCAGTTATGAATCGCCGTTAGTAACTCCTCATAAGATGCAGAGGCTTGAAAGCCATATTCCTCGTGTTCAGTAAATGGTTCTACGAGCTTTAATTTACTCATCACCTCATCATGTAATATTTCCACATTACGAGAGTACAGCTGCATACCGACTTCCGGCGCACCAAAGGTACCCGTACGAAAGGCCATGAAAACACGAAACTCTGAAATCATTTCAAGCCAGAGTAGCTTAAGATCGCGAAAAACAAGGACAGCCTCGGTATGCTCAAGTGGATCCAGTTCCGCCAGCATGAGATTGGCTGCAGTCGTGAACTCAATATTCGCAGGATTCATGGTATCAACAATGGTCGGCATCGCCGGACACATCATTTCGCGATTAACACGAACCGTCATTAAATGCTCGGCGTTAAGCCTTAATTGGTTAATACTCAACTGTAGATCTTTCTGCAGCTGTTTGAAGCGAGCATTATCAGGGATTCCAGGCACCCTTGATTGCACCGTCTTTAGTTCCGCTAATATGGTATTCAGGTAATCAACCGTTCTGCCGTGTTGTATGGTGGAAGGTGTTATCAGGTATTCCGAGAGTGCAAAATCCGCCTGCCACAATAATGCCCGCATGGCACTATTGCTGCGCTGTATATTCTGAGCAGCTCGCATCGAATCACTGGCTTGCTGCTCATCCTCAATATGTGTGATGTACATCCATCCTACAACGAGGAAAATACTCAGCACCAGCAAAGTCGCTACCAGCGTATAACGTGCCAGCAAACTTTTTCTAAAGTAGCGATTCATCTCTGGTTTCATCCACCCATATGGTTAACCGCTAATACTGCTTTTTGTATTAACCAATCTCCTTATACAGATAGTAACAAATCCTCTGGATATAACCATTTTTTACCCGGGTTAGGTGTAGATCGCAGCGGAACCAATCAAGCACATATCCCTCTAACCACTTGATTAGCAATTTAATACGCGCAAAATACGTCCCCTAGTTGATAAAGCGAGTTTCAGGAGCCAAACATGACAGCAATCACTGCTGCCACCAGCCAAAACAAACCCAGCGCTGAGCAAACAGCCATGCACCGGCTTCAAACCCACGTCCAGCAACATATTGTCGGGCAGGAAAAGCTGATTAACCGGCTGCTGGTAACACTGTTGGCAGACGGGCACCTGTTGGTAGAGGGCGCACCAGGGCTGGCCAAGACACTGGCTATCAAAACACTCAGCGAAGGCATTGAGGCAGACTTTCACCGCATCCAGTTCACCCCTGACCTGCTACCTGCAGACCTGACAGGTACAGATATCTACCGCCCACAGGATGCCAGCTTTGTTTTCCAACAAGGCCCGCTATTTAATAACCTGGTACTGGCAGATGAAATTAACCGGGCCCCTGCCAAGGTACAATCTGCCCTCCTAGAGGCCATGGCGGAACGTCAAATTACCGTGGGCAAACAGTCATACCAGTTGCCTGAATTATATCTGGTAATGGCAACCCAGAACCCAATCGAACAGGAAGGCACCTATCCGCTGCCAGAGGCACAGCTGGACCGTTTTTTACTCCATGTCTTCATTGATTATCCGGAGCCAAAATACGAAAGTGAAATCCTCAAACTTGCTCGTCAGGATGCACGTGGGCAACTAGTCAAGCAGAAACAAACCATCGAACCCCTCAGTCAGAAAGATTAGTTGAATGCGCGGCAACAGGTACTGGATATCTATATGGCCGAAAACGTTGAAGAATATCTATTACAACTGGTACTGGCGACACGCAAACCGGAGCCGTATAGCGAACAACTGGCCCGTTGGGTTGAATACGGCGCAAGCCCACGTGCTTCCATTGCTCTGGATCGTTGCGCACGTGCGCATGCATGGCTGGCAGGTCGTGACTATGTCGGCCCAGAAGATGTACAGGCCATGGCATTTGATGTCATGCGTCATCGACTCATCCTCAACTATGAGGTTGAAGCCGAGGGTATTACTGCAGACCGATTTATTGCTGAATTGATTAGTCAGGTGGCTGTGCCTTAGGTTTTCATATGTACTGGTTGTTTTGGCTTCGATTAACATTGCAGGGTTTCGCCCCCGCGCGACGAACTACTTTTGTTACGGCAAAAGTAGTCAAAACCACTGCTCCCATACGCTGCCCTACGGGTACCCTAAGATGCTCATAAAATCTGGCGCTGCGCAACTCGCTACGCTCAAACAGATGCTCGCTTATTCCAGATTTTATTGCGCTTCTCGGCAGCGAATAAGTCGCGAAAATTCAAAATCTAAAACCCAAAACAAAAAGTACCTTCCACCGAAGGTGAAAGCCAAAAAGAATATTATGGGTACGGCACAAGTAACATAATGAGTACGAACCCAACCCAAACCACCCTCACTGAGCTCATCGCTTTAAACCGGCAAGCGGCCAGTTTAAAGCTGCACGCTAAGCGTGTTCGCTCTCGCCAAAGTGGCCAGTACCTGTCACGCATCAAGGGCCGAGGTATGGAGTTTGATGAATCACGTCTCTATGAACCCGGTGATGATGTACGAAACATTGACTGGCGGGTAACCGCACGCACAGGCAAAACACACACCAAGATGTTTCGTGAAGAAAGAGAACGCCCTGTCTTTATCAGTATTGATAGCCGGGCACCCATGTTCTTTGCCACGCAAGGACGTTTTAAATCAGTTATTGCTGCCGAGTTGGCCAGTCTGCTGGCCTGGACCGCACATCAACAGGGCGATCGCGTGGGCGGGGAAATATTTAATGAAAATGAACACATGGAGTTCAGACCACGTCGGGGACAACAGAATGTTCTGCACTTGATCAAACGGTTGTCTTCCTTAACGGCAGAAACAACAGTCCAACCAATATCGCTGGAAACCCCAATGCGACGTTTGCATCGCATTGCCCACCCCGGGAGCCTGGTCTGCGTTATTAGTGATTTCCGTGGACTGAATGAAGCTGCGGCTACACAACTTAAAAACATCTCACGGCATAGTGAAGTGTTGTTGATACATGTTTACGACCCATTGGAAACCGCTTTACCTGATAAGGGCCACTATCGTGTCAGCTTTGGTGAACGCATTCTGAATATTAACGCCTCTAACCGTCAATATCGGCAGCATTATAGTGATCACTTTCAACAACGCGTGGATCATCTACAACAACTCAGCCATAACCATCTCATGAACCTGGTACATTGCCGGACTAACGAATCACCAGCAACAGTTTTACGTAAACACTTTGGTGTACAGCAAGTCAAAGCAAGAAGAAGAGCCTGATGAATTCCGAGTTACCATTAAGAGATATCCATCTCCCGGAAGCCATCAGTTGGTGGCCGCCTGCACCGGGTTGGTGGATTACAGGTCTTCTGGCTGTTGTCATCATTATATTAACCGTCCACTGGCTTCGACGCCGCGCTAAACAACTGGCCCCATTCAAGTCAGCACAACTCGAACTGCAGCAGATCAAATTTCACTATGAAAGTGGTCAGGACGCGCAACTGCTCAGCCAGAAACTCTCTATCCTGCTAAGGCGGGTTAGCATGACGATTGCATCGCGTGAGGAATCAGCTGGCCTAACCGGGAATGACTGGTTAAGCTTTCTTGATCGCCTGGTTAATCAAACGATATTTAATACCGAGGTGGGGCGACAACTCATTACCGCACCCTATCAACCCGCGCACACGATCGATGGCCAGGCATTAGTCGAGCTTACTGAACAATGGCTCACACATGCCAATAACATTCCGCGGCGGTCACATGCTTGAATTTGAGTGGCCCTGGCTATTCGTGGCGTTGCCTTTGCCACTTATCGTCCGCTGGCTAGCCAGACCGGCAGGCGCACATCAGGCTGCTCTGGAAGTACCTTTTATCGATGACTTCAATGACCCTGCGCATCAGCATACTTTTGAAAAACCCGCTCACAGGACATTATTGTTTCTTGCGACTTTGGCATGGCTGGCACTACTCGCCGCAGCGGCTAGACCAATGTGGTTTGGTGACCCAATAGAGCTGCCGGTCAAGGGTCGAGACATTATGCTGGCCGTCGATCTTTCCGGCAGCATGCAACAACAGGATTTTGTCCTTGGTAACCGACGCGTTGATCGACTAACGGCAACCAAGGCAGTTGCTGGCGAATTTATCAAACAGCGTGCGGGCGACCGTGTGGGTTTAATTCTTTTTGGCACGAAGGCCTATCTGCAAACGCCGCTGACCTTTGATCGTCAGACAGTCACCACCTTACTCTATGAAGCGCTCATTAATATTGCCGGTGAAAAAACCGCTATCGGTGATGCCATCGGCCTGGCTATTAAACGGCTCCGTAATAAAGAAGGTGATCGCCTTTTAATATTGCTCACGGATGGTGCTAATACCGCTGGTGAAATTGCACCGATCAAGGCAGCCGAACTTGCAGCGCAACTTGGCCTGAAGATATACACCATCGGTATTGGTCCTGATAGACAGTCTGGCAGCTCCTTCTTTGGCATGCGCCGTGGTACACGTTCGGATATCGATGAAAAGACTCTGGCATCAATTGCCAGAAAAACGGGTGGTCGCTATTTCCACGCCAGCAATACGCGAGAACTCTCCAGAGTATACGAACTTATTGATTCCATGGAGCCCATCGAAAGTGACGCGCGCACTTACCGGCCCCGGCAGGCATTATTTTTCTGGCCACTGGGTGCAGGCCTTGTCCTGGTCACACTAATACTCGGTTACCTTTCATACAGGGAAAGAACATGAGTATTGATCTTTCCCTGTTACATTTTCTCCGACCAGAATGGCTATTGGCCGTAATTCCATTTCTGTTACTTTCATTCCTGCTCTGGAAAAGCCATACGCAACGATCCAGCTGGCGCAAGGTAGTTGATAGCAAACTATTACCTTATTTGTTGCAGGATGATTCAATACAGCATTATCGCTGGCCGATATTATTTATTACTCTGGGCGGTCTACTTGCCAGTATCGCCATGGCTGGCCCCACCTGGGAACGTCTTCCCCAGCCGGTTTTCCGTAATGACGCTGCGCTGGTGATCCTGCTGGACCTGTCACGATCGATGGATGCCCAGGACATAAAACCATCACGCCTTCAACGTGCACGCTTCAAGATTGCTGACATACTCAAGGCGCGCAAAGAAGGACAGGCTGCGTTAATCGTATATGCCGCAGATGCCTTTACGGTAACGCCGTTAACAGATGACGACGACACCATCATCTCCCAGTTATCAGCCTTAACCACCGGCCTGGTTCCTGCACAGGGTAGTCGTGGTGATATCGCCATGCAGATGGCAGTACAGTTACTCAAGCAGGCCAGCCAGACCCGCGGGCAGGCATTACTGATTACCGACGAGGTACAAACAGCAAGCGGTATTGAGGCTGCGAAGGATTTGGCGAAAGCTGGCTACCAGTTAT
>Ga0126335_1000224_pt1 | contig 27142 bp, 22 predicted proteins | sample OlaspJWI45metaG_FD_108409 | JGI IMG/M metagenome (GOLD analysis project Ga0126335, IMG submission 108409) | Marine gutless worms symbiont microbial communities from Oahu, Hawaii - Olavius sp. 1 OAHU.JWI-45 metaG | ecosystem: Host-associated > Annelida > Digestive system > Unclassified | place... | reverse complement strand
CCACGGTTATGATCACAGATGACGTATTGAGCAGCAGTACAAACCCGTGCAGTGGTATTTGCGACTTTCTACAAAACTTTAACGCTAAACCCTGTTTGGTTCCGGCTCGTCCGGGTTAGGAAAAGATACTTCATCCTGGATACTCGTATGAAACTTACCCCGAAATTGTTAGTACCGTCATCCCGGCCAAGGAGTGCCAGCGACGCGAGCCGGGATCCAGCAACATCGGCCGTTGGGTAAAAGCCTTGCCGCACTCATATGGATTCCGGATCTCGCCCCAACGGGGCTCGTCCGGAATGACGGATATAACGACATTGGTAACCGAGATAGCGATTGTAAAGTTTCAGATTCGTTCAATCCGAGGTCGTATTAGCCCGGCGGCGCGGCTGGATTCCGGATCAAGGATCGAAATCTAATTTAATCACCCTCACCCAACCCCTGGTCTCCTGCGGCGCCGCCGCAGGCGGGTAAACCTCTCCCGTCAAGGGCGAGGGCTTCATTTCGGATTAATCTATTAATTTTAAGATATATCGACGGTATCTGTTTTTGTATAGTTAAAATCGAATTTTTAGAAACCAGCTTCCCGGAATCCGGAATACCTATTTTCCAGTTTCTTAGCGCTTCAGGTACCATACCGGTAAAAGCCTCATTATTTCAAACTCGCAACCGGACCAGTGAAAACAAACCGAACGACCACCGTCTGCAAGACGGTTGGTTCGTCAGTCGGTTGATACCGATTGAAGTGTAAAGGAAAATGATCTAATTTTGACTGGCTACCGGCCATATCGCTGCCTTAGTCTTCGCTTGAAGGCAACGGTTTTTAACCATCCCCGAAGGAGGCTCGAAACATATGAAGTCACCCATGAGCAAATTTTAGGTTTATTTAATTCGTGTCAATTCGTGTTAATTCGTGGCTATTAAATTTTTTTTAATTTCATATTTTTTGCACACCCACCATCAGTGCGGCCAGCATTTCGCCCTATCCTTTTAAAGTTCATATAATCCGGGCCGCCGATTGGGCAAAAAATATTTCATACGATGATTGCGAACCCTTTCCAATTCGGCGGCTTTCAGGTCGACAATCAACATTTTTTCTGCGGGACCGGCATATTCTTGCATGACGTTGCCCATCGGATCGATGGCCACGGCCACCCCGGGAAATTGCAGCCCGTTCCGGTTGTCTCCGACCTGGTTGCAGGCGACGACAAACAGGCCGTTATCAAATGCGCGGGCCGTTAAATGACGCAGCCAGGAGGTCAGTTTAGCCTGCGAAGACCCTCGCCGGGGTGATGCGTGGGGCATGAATATTAAATCGGCGCCTTTGAGCGCCATGTGGGTCGTAAGTTCGGGAAAGTGGGCATCGTAACAGATTTGGATGCCAAAGTGTACACCGGCGACCTCAAATAGGGGGATTCGTTCACCGTGGGCATAAACAGGTTGTTCGGCCGGGGCAAGGTGCAGCTTGCGGTAAACACCCATCATACCGGTGGGACCTGTGACAAGGTGTGAGGCAAAAATCAGCCCTTCGGCATTCTGTTCAGCCAGACCGGCCAGAATGACGGTATTCAGGCGTTGAGCCTGTTGTTCCAGAAAATTGGCAGCCGGACCCGGGATCGGCTCGGCGGCGCGTCGGATGTCATCCCGCACGCTGTAGCCGGAAATGTTCATTTCCGGGAAGCAGACAATCGCCGCACCCTTTTGTTTGGCTATTTCACACCAGGCCGCCGTGCGTTCCAGGTTATCCTGCAAGGCACCTACCGGAGAACGGGTCACGACCAGAGCGATACGGATATCTTTCATTTCAGCTTGAACTCGGCCTTGATCTTGAAAACCTTTGTAGCCGGCAGGTTCAAAATATCGTTGATGCCGGTTTCTTTTGAAATTGCGGCCAGGTTGGCTTCGATGTCTGCCCTGGACGGTGCGATAAAAGTAAACCAAATGTTGAATTCATTGTCACGCTGGTAATTGTGGGTGACGCCCGGATAACGGTTTACGGTTTGGGTAAATTGCTCAACTTTATCCGCCGGAACCCGGGCGGCGCAGAGCGTGCTGACAAAGCCCAGTTTTTCGGGCACGAAATTCCCACCGATACGGCGAATAATGTCATTTTCTTTGAGGATTCGAATTCGTTCGATTACCTCGCTCTCGGTCAATTCCAAATCCTCGGCAATCGACTTGAAAGGCCGTTCTGTCAGCGGGAAATTGGATTGTATGTGGTTTAAAATGGATCGATCCGTATCATCCAGAGGAGCCATGTTTTTCTCCCATGTAACATCTAATATGCAGCTTTCGCGTTCGTGGACCGTCAAATTCGCAAAAGAATATACCCTGCCAGGTACCCAGCACAAGTTTGCCGTTTTCCACGGCGATGGTCTCCGAGGCACCCACCAGGGTCGATTTGACATGTGCCGGAGAGTTGCCCTCCATGTGCCGGTAATCAGCGTCCCAGGGAACCATGGCGTTGACAACCATCAGGATATCCGCTGGTACGCTCGGATCCGCATTTTCATTGATAGTTACGGCAGCAGTTGTATGCGGCACAAATACGAAGCAAAGACCCTCACTGACACCGGCGGCACGGACGGCTTCCTGCACCTGCCCGGTAACATCTATAAATTGGGTCCTTTTGTCTGATTTGACTGTAATGACCATGTGTGCCTCCCGATTAATCCGCCCTATAAAAATGTGATGGATTGGACGCGTATAATTTATAGCCACAAATTTACACGAATTATCACGAATTAACTGAACGACAATCGTTTATAAGACGGTGGATTCGTCAGTCGGTTGAAATCGACTGACGTATAAAGGAATATCATCTAACTTCGACTGGATAGCGGCCATATCGCCAGCATTGTCTTTGCCTGAAGGGGAGTGTCCAACCTTCCCCGTTGGAGACATGCAATATGCCAATTCGCTCAGATGCGATTTTTTAGGTTTATATAATTCGTGAAAATTTGTGTTAATTCGTGGCTATTAGATAAATGAAAGGCCCTGTGATTACACAGGGCCTTTCATTTACCAAAAATAAAAACCGATCATTGCTGCATTAATTAGACGCATCCGGTCGGTTTCGGAAGACCGGCCATCTTACAGGCTCCCTTACCCGGACCTGAAGGGAACAGTTCATAGATGTGTTTCAGTTTGAAGCCGGTGACTTTGGACAGAACACGAACCATCGGTGCAATACCATTTTTTTCATAATATTCACGCAGAACCTTGATAACCTTCTGGTGCTCTTCGTTCAGCTCTTCGATACCTTCCTCTTTCTTAACCCACTGAACCCACTCCTGGCCCCAGTTTTCATATGAATCGATGAACCCGTCTTCGTCTACATTAAAACTCTTCCCCATAAATTCGACTGTTGGCATACAAGAACCTCCTTTAAAAATTTAATTATAACAATGGCTTAACCGCCAAAAGGCCTTATGTAGGTTTAAAGTAGTTTTATTTATCCTAAACCCATTTCGATGTCAACAGCTAAAATCGCAAAGCTGGCCCTGGCGGGCGAGGTTTGTGATAAGAAACGGTTCAGGCTTATTTAATTCGTGGAAATTCGTGTCAATTCGTGGCTATAAAATTTAAGCTGCTTAGTATTCCTTGGGCATATGATTCAGCTGTGCCAGCGTAAACACCGGCCCGTCTTTGCAGACAAATTCCTTGCCGATATTGCAGTGCCCGCAGATGCCGATGCCGCACTTCATGCGGTTTTCCAAAGACATGATGATCTGATCATGCTTGTAGCCAAGATCATCGAGTACGGGTTGGGTAAATTTGATCATGATGGGCGGACCACAGACGATGGCGTAGGTATCGTCATCGGCATTGGGTGCTTTCTGCTCGGTAATGGTGGGTACAAACCCGACATTGTATTTCCAGTCGGGATCATCGGTGGCATCTACCGTTATGTGCATGTTGATGTCATCCCTTTTTTCCCACTCGGCCAGTTCGTCCTTGTAAAGCAGCATACCGGGTGTACGGGCGCCATAAATTACATGAATATCTTTAAATTTGGATCTGTTGGCCGGCTCCAGCATGTAGATGATGGAAGACCGCAATGTGGTGAAGGCAAAACCGCCGCCGATGATCACAATATTTTTACCCTCCAGAATATCCCAGGGATACCAGTTTCCCAGCGGTCCGCGAATACCCATGACATCGCCGACCCGCATATTGTGCAGGTGAGAGGAAACCAGGCCCACCTTGTTGACGGTGAACATGACAAAGCCTTTTTCCGTGGGCGATGAGGCGATGCCGATGGGAATCTCGCCTTTTCCGGTAACCGACAGCTCGGCGAACTGGCCGGCATGATAGGCAAACCGATCTTCATCACCCGAATTCAGGAATGCGAATTTATAGGTCTTCAGGTTGCGATCTTCGGTTTCGGTTATCACCTGGTTAATGCTAACCGGATATGGCAGATATGGATTTTGCACGTTTTCTTCCCCCTTTACCCTACGTAACTTCACAGACCGGAGCCTTGTCGCCGTAGCTGTTCATCAGATCACACACCCTGCGGATGTCGATATTTACCGGGCACAGGCGCACACATCGACCGCATCCGACACACTGGATGCCATTGTCATATTTATCGACATAATACTTGAGCTTGTGCATGAATCGCTGGCGCACGCGTTCCATTTTCAACCCGCGGGGATTATGCCCGGTCCCATGCAGCGTAAACAGCGGAAACATGCAGCTGTCCCAGTTGCGCATCCGCTTGCCGGCCTTGCCGCGATTTTCGTCCTGAATGTCAAAACACCAGCATGTCGGGCAGACAAACGTGCAGGTACCGCAATTGATGCATGAAAACGCCGCATCTTCCCAGAACGGCGCGTCATATATCTCGGCTGTATCGATATCCTTTAAATATTCGGTGTTAACCTCCGAGACGATCTTTTCTTCAGCCGCCTGTGACCGACTCTCAATCTGACCATCGGCGCCATCTTCAGCCGCCACACGCCAACCGGCGGCCGCTGCCAGTTTTTCACCCTTGTCGGTCAATATTTTGGCCAGATACTGCTCACCATCATCGACCAGCAGCACGTCCGAACCTTCTTCATGAAACGGTCCGCAGCCGGCGGTGGTGCAAAAGCAGGTCCCGCACGGATCGCTGCAGGCGTAGGTGACAAAGGTGGTGGCCTCAAATGCTTGAATCCAGTAGGTATCCTTATATTCGGGTGTGTCGAAATTTTTCTGCACCAGCAGGAAAGCTTTGACATCACAGGGCCGGATGCCGATCACGGCCCGCGGCGAGTAGTCCTTGGGCGCTTCTTTCATGATGTGGTGATCTTCATCGGCTTCGTTCAGACTGTATTCGAACATCACTTCCGATTGGGGATAGACAAGTGCTTTGGCCGACATCCGGGTGTTCATAAAATCAAGATCCGGTGCCTGCCCCCCGGAAAGTTCCTCAAAATCGGTGTACTTTTCTCCCTTGACCGGACCGAACAGGCGGTACGCATCCCGGAGCTTGTCCAAGTCGGTCGCAAAATTCTTTTTATCAATCTTTACGATTTTCATATTCAAAATCCTAAGTGTTTCGTGTTTTGTATTTGGTGTATATCTAAAACTATCATTGCAAACACCGGAAATGAAACACGCTCCAACTTAGTGTCCATCCATAAATGTTAGATTTTGGTTCAGGCCAAGGCCGCAGCCTTTTTGCAACCGGAGGCGTAGTGCACTACGTCGAGGATTGCGAAAAGGCGAGAACGCCGGCCTGGGCCAAAAGATGCCGTTTAGGGATGGGCACTATTTTATAAAATCATCCGGATCCTCCGCCTTGTAAGTATCCAGCGGCGGGCGCACATCCACTTTCATGCCCGCTTCCCAGTCAAACAGCTCCAGGCAGTCCTTTTCCAGTTTTTTGGTAAACTGGCGCACGGGAATCCCCACCGGGCAGACCCGTTCGCAGGCGCCGCAATCGGTACAGCGTCCGGCGCAATGAAAGGCCCGCAGAAAATGGAATGTACGCAAGTCGACCGAATCCTGGCTCTTGCCCACCCACTGGGGCATGTGCTCATCCACAAAACAGGTCGGACAGTAGCACAACGGACAGGCATTCCGGCAGGCGTAACAGCGGATGCAGGGTGATAGCATATCTTCAAAATACTGCCATTTTTCTTCCGGTGACAGGGCTTCAACCCTGCGCACGTCCGCATATCGATCCACGTCCGGCTGCTCTTCCACCAGATCGGCGACCAGTTCGTCGTGAATGACCGGATTGCGGTGGATGCAGATGCTGCAATTATCCTGCAACACTTCCGATCTGGCAAAGGTTTGCTCAGATTTGCGGCCTCTAACGATGACTTTTGCGTCTGCTTCCACGACTGCATTGATTTCGTCTTTGGCCAGCGCCGCAACTTTGCGCCGGTCGATCATGCCCTGGCAGGGCACGCCAATGATAACGAGTTGTTCGCGCTTGATCTTATTCTCAATGATATGGGTGACAATGTTGCGGGAATCGCATCCTTTGGCAACGATACCGATTTTTTCTTTCCGATTGGTAAGGTAGTTGGCCAGGTTAATGCCGCAATTGCTGTTCCAGACGAACTGCTCGACCTCGTCGGGCGTCTTGGCGAAACAGGGCTCGTTCATCATCGGCACGGTCCCTTTTCGAAATCCGATCACCATTTCCACCTGACAATCATTCAACAGCCGTTTGGATATCTCTTTTATCTTATCAATGTATGCTAACATCTTAGGCCACCTTCGCTCTGGACTTCACAAAGTGTGTATTGGGACCCAGTTCCTCTATGGCGGCGGTCACGTCATTGACCACTTCCACAAATTTGGTCGATTCAGCCGATGAGACCCATGAAAACTGAATCCGGCCGGGTTCAATACCCATGTGTTGCATCAGGTTTTGAAACAAAGCGAATTTTCTGCGCGCGTAATAATTACCTTCCAGGTAATGGCATTCGCCCGGATGTCACCCCGACACCCACACCCCGTCGGCGCCCTCGCGCAACGCTGCCAGAGCAAACTTGGGGCTGAGACGGCCGGTGCAGGGAATACGGACCACCCGGATGTGCGGTGGATATTCCATGCGACTGACACCGGCAAGATCGGCGGCACCATAACTGCACCAGTTGCACAGGAATGCCACAATTTTCGGTTCCCAATCGGACATTGCTTAACTCCTTCACGCCTTTTTTTGATTCTGCATAGATAATAAATTGATTACTCAGATGCCTGGTCCACACATTCGCGATACTGGATACTGGATACTGGATACTGGATCAAGGAACAAACCCTCTCTTTTTATGGATTCCGCATCCATATTTATGGTTTGATCAAATGCCTCATCCGCATCGCAACGATACCGGATCCTGGTTTCTGGATACTTGATGGCCCACCTGCGGCGTGAGCTCATAGCCCATAGAGAAAAAGACAGCGCGCAAGCGTATCCACTCCCCAATCTCCAGTTTCAAGTTCCAGTTTTAAAAATGGCAGGATTCCTCGATCCAATCCGCCAGACCAACGGCGGACAAGTATCAAATATACAAGATCACTGCGATCGCCTATCCGGTATTACTGTCTTTTCCTATGAGCTATCAGCTATGAGCTACGAGCTACGAACTCACACCGTAGGCGTGTCATCCAGCAACGAGTGTTTTTTGCAACGGACCACGGACAACTGACAACGGACATTATCGCCAAAACCGAAAAATAAGGTGTTAGACTCAGTTTACCGTTATATCATTCGCATAAACCCTTTTACCCTTCACCTCTTACCCGGTTGTTATACCGCCTCTTCATCCAGAGTAAAAAGCTGGGCGAAAATCTGGTTGTTGTCATAGCCTTTCAAATGTATGGCTCCGGAGCGGCAGGAAGCGACACAAAGTCCGCAGCCTTTGCACAGGACCGGGTTGATTTCGGCCTTGCCGGCAAATGGTCCTGCTTCGGTGAAAAACGGTGCCGAATAAGGACAGATGCTCTCACATACGCCGCAGCTGCTGCAGTTAAACGGGTTGGTCCTGGCCACGTTGCCACTGGTGTAGATTTTTTTGCGGGCCAGCAGGGTTACGGCCCGGGAAGCGGCCGCCTGGGCCTGCGCTACGGCTTCATCAATTGGTTTGGGATAATGGGCCAGACCGCACAAAAATACGCCGTCGGTGGCAAATTCCACAGGGCCCAGCTTGGCGTGTTTTTCGACAAAAAAACGGTCGGCATTCAGCGGCACTTTGAAAAACTGCGCCAGTTTTTCATCGCCGTGCGGTACGATTGCCGAGGCCAGGGTTAGCAGATCGGTCTCGATTTCGATTGGTTGACCGAGTACATGATCGACCACTTTTACGCTAACTTTACCGTCGGCTATTTTTACTTCCGGTTTCCGTTCCAGAGCAAAGCGGATAAAAATGACACCGGCCTCACGGGCTTCGCGGTAGATATATTCGCGTTCACCATAGGTGCGGATGTCGCGGTAGAGCACAAATACGGCTGCATCCGGATTGCGGCGTTTGAGGGTCAGGGCATTGTCGACCGAATGGGTGCAGCAGACCCGCGAGCAATAGGGTCGGTCCGGTTCGCGGGATCCCACGCACTGAATAAAAACGGCGGTTTGGAGACTGTCAAGGATCGGATCCTTGTCCATTAATTTGCGGTCCAGCTCGAGGCTGGTCAAAATCTTCGGATCGTCACCGTAGCTGTATTCAGTCGGTACGTAAGGTGCGGCCCCGGTGGCCAGCAATGTTACGCCGTGCTCAAGATCTGTGGTCTGCCCGTTTGATGACAGGACGGATTTAAAGTTACCCACGAACCCGTCGACCTGAGAGAGCGCCGTGTTCAAATGGATATGGATCTTTTCTTCGTTTTGGATGCCTTCAATCAGCTCGGCTAGCTTTTGCTGGACATCTTCGCCCCTGGCCGTGCGGTAAAGATTGAGCGCCTGACCGCCCAGCCGGGCTTCTTTTTCGACGATATGGGTCTCGTAACCCTGTCCGGCCAGGCTGCGGGCGGCCGCTATACCGGATATCCCCCCGCCGACAACAAGGGCGGTTTGATTGACCTGCAGTTCGGCTTCCTGGAGCGGTTCTGCCAGCGTCACTTTAGAAACAGCCATGCGGACCAGGTCTTTGGCTTTTTTGGTGGCAAGCTCGGGATTGTTCTTGTGTACCCATGAATCCTGGTTGCGGATATTGGCCATCTCGAACAAATACTTGTTCAAGCCGGCGTTGATCAGGGTCTCCTGGAAAAGTGGTTCGTGGGTCTTGGGCGTACAGGCCGCTATCACGACCCGATTCAGCTGCTTGTCCCTGATGATCTGGGTCAGTTCTTCCTGGGTGTCCTGGGAGCAGGAGTACAGGTTGTCGGTGGCAAATTCCACATAAGGCAGCGTGGCCGCATATTCGGCAACCGAGGGAACATCCACAACTCCGGCGATGTTGACACCGCAACGGCAGACAAACACGCCGATCCGGGGCCGCTCGCCGAAAACGTTGGTTTCGGGAACAGGCTCGGGTATTCTGGTAAGACTGCCCCGGGCCAATGTAAGGGCTTCACCGGCTGCAGTGGCAGCAGCACTGGCATCCACGACCGCCTGGGGGATGTCTTTGGGTCCCTGGAAGGCGCCGCAGACATAAACACCTTCCCGGGATGAGACCACCGGATCGAACGTCGGTGTCCTGGCAAAGTTGCCCGGCGTCAGATCGATCTTGAGGCGTTTTGCAAGATCAACCAGCTCGGGAGAAGTTTCCAGACCGATGGACAGCACCACCAAATCGAAAACTTCGGTTTTAACCTCACCGCTTTCGGTCACATAGCGCAGCTCCAGGTCGTCGGTTCCGGGGACCGGATCGATGGAATGCACCTTGCTGCGGATAAAACGGACACCGCTTTTATCCCGGGCACTGTCGTAGAATCGCTCGAACTCCTTGCCGTGGGTGCGCATGTCCATAAAAAAGATGGCACAATCGAGTTCATCCCCCACATGCTCTTTGGCAATAACGGCTTCTTTGATGGCATACATGCAGCAAACCGAAGAGCAGTAAGAATTGTCGCACTTGTTCATATCGCGCGAGCCGACACATTGGAAAAAGGCTATTTTCTTAGGGTCCCGTTTATCTTTGGAAAGGCGCGTAATATGTCCGGCCGTAGGCCCGGAGGCCGAGAGCATCCGCTCAAATTCCAGGGAGGTGATCACGTTGGGAAGTTTTAAATACTGGTAGTTATCGAACCGGGACGGATCGAAAGGCGTAAATCCGGGTGCCAGCACCACCGATCCCACATTCAGATGGGTGGTCTGTTTTTTCTGGTCAAAATCAACCGCATCGGTGGGACAGAGCTTTTTGCAGGCACCGCATTTGCCTTTCTGGATGTAAATGCAGCTGTCACCGTCGATGCAATACTTCAGGGGTACAGCCTGGGCATACTCAACATATGCCGATCTGCGCTTGGAAATCCCGGCGTTGTATTTGTCAACGATCTTTTTGGGACATTTCTGGGCGCAGGCACCGCAGCCGATGCACTTGATTTCGTCGATGTAGCGCGGGTGTTGAATGAGTTCGACATCAAAATTGCCAACCGCACCCTTGATATTCTCTATTTCACAGAGGGTTTTGAGCTCTATGTTCAAATGCCGGCCGACCTCGACCAGTTTGGGTGAGATAATTCACATGGCGCAGTCGTTGGTAGGAAAGGTTTTGTCCAGCTGGGCCATGACCCCGCCAATGGACGGTCCTTTCTCAACCAGGTAGACATAATAACCCGAGTCGGCCAGATCCAGGGCTGCCTGCATCCCTGCGATTCCGCCGCCAACCACCATTACCGAACCGATGACATCCTTGGACATGCGTTCAGTCTCCTGTTGCGTTTCCTTTTAGTAAGGAAAAATCGGTCATCCCGTTAATTTGAAAGGTTCGCCAAAAACATACCTTTTTTATATAAATAAGAATCGGCCAATAGCTATAAATCATCAAAAAACTGCGATTATTTTAATACGAAGTTGCCGGTCTTTTCCAATTTTTTTGGCCAAACAAATCTTTTATATTTTTACTTAAATCTTGTCAACCCAAACCCGCGTGCTGCAACCACGATATCCGGATGCATCCCGATGTCCCGCTTCCTGCTTTCAATCAGACATTTAACTAATTACAAGTCCCATAATTCCGGTCAAGACTTATTGCAATTTTAAATTTGATTCGCTATACCAATACATCAATCTGGAGGAGTGGGCGATTTCATTGGACCGCAGCGACACAAGGAGGGGATATGGTTGATGCGACGAAGTGGGATTGGGGTACCGGCGAAAAAAGCGTCCCATTCTCCGAATGGGCAGCGCAATATCGCTGGGTAGAGGAGCCCCATGCAAGTCCTGATGGTGAATCGGTTGCAGCGATTGTGAACATCGACGAGGGTGAGTTCAATGTCTGTGTCAACGGTGGCACCTGGGATGACACCTTTGAGAAAATCTGGCATTTACGATTTTCCCCGGATGGGCGCCTGTCCGCGCTTGTATCCGAAATGGCCGAGTGGACCGTGGCCGTCGACGGCGTGGCCTGGGAGAACAAATTCGGATATGTGTGGAATCCGTTGTACAGCACCGACGGCCGCGCCATCGCTGTCGCCGCCCAGCAGGACATGCAGTACTGCATGGTCCTTAACGGTGTGCCCTGGGAAGAAACCTACAGTAACATGACCTATTTTGCCCTGAGCCCGGACGGCACCAAAACGGCCGCGGCGGTTCAGGTTGCACATGTCGACTCCGGTCAAATCCACAAATTTCAGGAAGGCAGTTTCAGCGCCGCCCTGCAAGGCAAATCCTGGGACAGCAAATTTGTCAATGTATGGAACACGGCCATCAGCCCGGACGGCAACCGGCTCGCAGCGGAAGTCCGCTTGAATCTTTACGAATATACCATTGCCGTTGATGGAATACCCTGGGACCAGACCTACAGCTGTGTCTGGGAGCCCATCTTTAATCCCCAAACCGGAGCTGTAGTTGCCCCGGTTCGCATCGGTCCCAAATGGACCCTGGCCCAGGACGGCCAGCCGCTCTGGAATCAGCAGTTTATTCAGCTCTGGGAAACGTTTTACAGCCCGAACGGCAGCAAGCTGGCAGCCATCGTGGCGCCCAAATACGGCCGCTGGACAATGGCTGTAGACGGCAATCCCTGGTCGGTAACTTTCAGCGATATGGTCACCGATGCGGCCTTCAGTCCGGATGGCAGCCGGGTGGCCGCTCTGGGCAAAGACGGCCAAACCTGGAAAGTCGTTGTCGACGGCAGTGTCTGGCACAACACTTTTGAGATGGCCTGGAAACCGGTTTTCAGTCCGGACAGCCGCAACCTGGCCGCCAAAGTCGAAAAAAACGGCCGGTATACGATTGTGGTTAATGACCAGCTTTGGTCGCGTGAATGCGATGCGGTCTGGGATCCGGTCTTCAGTGCGGACAACAGCAAGATACTGATACGGTCTATCGAAGATGGTATCTATTACCGTCGCGTTCTTCCGCTAACCGAACTGACAGGCTGAGGGGAGAAGAACAATGCATGATATCTATACTTTCGTCAGCGGTCCATTGGCATGGGTGGCGTTTATTGTCTTTTTCGGAGGCTGGCTGTACCGCCTGATCAGCCTGTTGGTGCTGGTCCACAAAAAAGAAAAATTTATCTTTTCCTACATGAGCTGGAAGTACAGCCTGCGCTCCATCTTTCACTGGATCATCCCGTTTGCCACCGCGAACTGGCGCCGGCACCCGGTTCTGACTATTGTAACGTTCGCCTTTCACATCAGCCTGATCGTCGCTCCGATTTTTCTGTTGTCCCACATTATCCTCTGGGACGAGGCCTGGAACATTCGCTGGTGGTCTCTGCCCGACAGTGTTTCGGATGTGATGACCGTAATCGTCATCGCCGGCTGCATCTACTTTCTGGTACGCCGGCTTACCCAACCCGAAGTCAAATTTGTTACCTCCGCCTCGGACTTTGTAATTCTGGCCATCGTGGCGGCGCCTTTTGTCACCGGCTTTCTGGCATACCACCAATGGTTTGCATACAAATTTTTTGCGATTGCACATATTATCGCCGGTGAGGTCATGCTGGTGGCCATCCCGTTCACGCGTCTGAGCCACATGATATTCTCGCCGTTGACACGGGCCTATATGGGATCGGAGTTCGGCAAAATCCGTCATGCCCGTGACTGGTAGTTTCCGCGCCACATCTTGGTGCCAAAGACCGGTCAGATCGCGGAAGAAACCTTGAGCTTGCAAATGAGGGTAAATGATGCAGGATACAAGATTCATGATAAATGAACAAAAGTCTACATGGCCGTTCAAACCCTCACGATACTGGATCCTGGTTTCTGGATGCTGGATAAAGGAATTCTATCTGTTATAGAATGGAGTTATCCTTGATCGAGTATCAAGCATCCAGTATCCAGTATCAGCTATCGCGTATCCAACTCTACAGCCGGATGAATAAAGAACCGGGTCATTCAAATAAAAAAAAAGTACCAAACAAGGAGACCCCAATCATGGCCGAAGCTGCAGAAGAAAAAGCCAAAAAGGCACTCGATGAAGGTATTGAAGTCGGTATATCGCGTCTGACTCCGGAAAAAGTAGAGAAAGTCATCAACAGTGTCATCAAGGGCGAAACCGGTGCGCGGTTGAAAGCCTACGTGGAAACCTGTGTTCACTGCGGACTGTGTTCCGAGGCCTGTCATTATTATCTTTCCCACGATAACGATCCGCATTTTGCACCTGTGGGCAAAGTCAAACAGACCATCTGGGAAATGCTGGATAAAAAAGGCAAGGTCAGCCCGGATTTCTTCAAGCGGGCCGCCGAGATCGCCCACACCGAGTGCAATCTTTGCAAACGCTGCGCCCAGTATTGCCCCTTCGGAATCGACATCGCCTATCTGATCACGGTCGTGCGGCGTATTATCCACAAGCTGGGCGTAACGCCGCTGTACATTCAGGACACGGCCCACAGCCACTCGGTGACCATGAACCAGATGTGGGTCAAGGGCGACGAATGGCCCGACACCCTGCAGTGGCAGGAAGAAGAGGCCCAGGCCGAGATTCCAACCCTGCGGATCCCGCTGGAGAAAGAGGGCGCCGACATCATGTACTCGGTCATCGCTCCCGAGCCCAAGTTTCAGGCCCAGTTGATCTACCAGGCCGCCGTGATCATGGATGTGGCCGGTGTCAACTGGACCATGCCGGCCTCGGTGGGCTGGGACAACAGCGACATGGCCATGTTCACCGGTGACAACGAGATCATGGGGCGCCTCAAGCGGGCCCACTTTGAGACCGCAGCCCGCTTGAAAGTCAAAAAGATCGTCATGGGCGAATGCGGCCACGCTTTCCGGTCGGTCTACGACATGGGCAACCGCTGGCTGGGCTGGAAGATGCCGCCCATCCCGATCGTGCATGCGATCGAATTCTATTATGACCTGATCAAAAGCGGGAAGATCAAAATCGCCCGTAAACTGGAAGAACCGGTAACGCTGCACGATCCCTGTAATGTCTCGCGGGGTGCGGGCCTGCATGAAAAGGCCCGTTATGTGGCCCATGCGCTGTGTGAAAAGGTCGTGGAAATGGTGCCCAACCGGGAGCACAATTACTGCTGCTGCGCCGGCGGCGGCGTTATCAACTGCGGACCGCCTTACAAAATGACACGCATCGAAGGCAACCGCGTCAAGGCCGAGCAGCTTTTTAAGGTTAAAACCAGGGGGGCCAAAGTCATGATTGCGCCCTGCCATAACTGCCACAGCGGTCTGCACGATATCGTCCACTACTACAGCATCGGTTTGGACATCAAATTCTTTGGGGACCTGATCTATGACCTCATGGAAAAACCTGAAAGCCCGGATGCCTAATCATAAGGAGATGTAGCCATGCAAAAAAACGCCGTATGCATCATCGCCGCGACACTGGTTTCTCTGCTCATATTCGTAACCGCATACTCTCAGGAAGATATGACCCATGTAGACAACAGCGTCTTCAACAACCCGCAACGCGTTGCATCGGTATTTAATCATGAAGAACACAATGAGGTCGCCGGCCTGGAAGAATGCAACGAATGTCATCACGTATACGACGAAGACGGGCAGAGACTGGAAGACGAGTCATCCGAAGATCAACAATGTGCCGAATGCCACGGGGATAGCGCATCGGGCAATGCGCCCGCCCTGGAAAAAGCCTATCACACCAACTGCAAAGGGTGTCATCTGCAGCAAAAAAACGGACCAATACTGTGCGGCGAGTGCCATGTAAAGATGTAGCTCGCGATGCTCACAGTTGGAATGATGGAAAAGTGAGGTCGCTCATGTCAAAAAAAATCCTTATCATCGACGACGATCCGGTTATTGTAAAATACCTGGTGACCCTGTTCGAAGACAATGGTTATGAAACCTGTGCGGCATCCAGCAGTATGGAGGGCCTGGATGTCGTCCGCAAGGAAAAACCGGACCTGATTTCGATAGACCTGCAGATGCCCGGCGATTGGGGGCCGCGATTCTATCGCAAGCTGAGACAGGACAAGAAACTGCGGGATACACCGGTGATCGTAGTCAGCGGAATCGACGGCGACCACGCGATCAAGGACGCGGTGGCATTTGTCGCCAAACCTTTTGATGCGGACAAACTGCTGGGTATCGTTAAAAAGACGATCGGGTAGAGATTTGCTGAAAGTTGATGTTGCTGGAGTCGGCGGGAGTTTAGTGCTCTGCCGGCTCTTTTATTTTGGGTTGCGGATTTAAAGAGTGCCTAAAGTGCACTAAAATGCGCTAAAGTGCCTTAAGTTAAGGATGCGCTATCGCGCTGTCTGATTCTTATCTTTAGATAGCCTTTAATTCTATTTTTTGTTTGCTATCTGATGATAGTATTTTGTTATTTTTATCTGTGAATATCCGTGTTCATCTGTGTCCTAAATTCTTGATTCAAGGATTTCCGAATGTCGAAACCCAAACTCGTGATAATCTGCGGTCCGACCGGCATCGGCAAGACATCGACCGGTATTGCGGCCTGTCAGCGTTTTGGCGGTGAAATCGTCAGCGCCGATTCCATGCAGGTTTACCGGTACATGGATATCGGGACAGCCAAACCGACTCAAGCAGAGCAACGCGCCGCGCGGCATCACCTTATCGATATTGTAGACCCGGACGAACCTTTCGATGCGGCCCAATTCTCGAAGATGGCTCGATCTGCTGCAAACAAACTGGTTGCCGATGGATCTGTTCCGTTTGTCGTGGGCGGTACCGGCCTGTACATCAAAGCCCTGCTGTACGGCATTTTTCAATCAGAATCACCACCGGACAAGGTGCGACAACGGATTAAGGCAGATGCTGCGCGACTCGGACCGGCCGCTTTGCACAAACGCCTGCAGCAGGTGGATCCTGCCACAGCCCAGCGACTGCACCCCAATGACACTTATCGAATCATCCGCGCCCTGGAAATGTTTGAGACCAGCGGTAAAAGTATTTCGGAGCATCACGACCGGCATGGTTTCAACGAAATACCCTATGAGACTTTCAAAATAGGATTGAAGATTGACCGCGAACTTCTCTATGACCGAATCAATTCACGGGTTGACGGCATGATTACAGCAGGGTTGCAACAGGAAGTAGAGAATTTGATGGCTCGCGGCTATGGTGCCGAACTTAAATCGATGCAATCCCTCGGCTATCGCCATATGGTGGACTACCTGCAAGGCCGGATGGATTGGCAGGAAGCCGTCCGGACCCTGAAGCGCGATACGCGCCGATTTGCCAAACGGCAATTCACCTGGTTTAAAGCCGACCCGGAGGTCATGTGGACCGCACCGGATCGTGTGGAAGACCTTTACCCGCAAATCGATGCCTTCCTGAATATTGAATCATAGCCACAGACATACACAGACATACACAGACAAAACAGGGGCAAAATAAAGATTTATACCGCCTGGCATAAATTCATTCCGAATGGGTCAAGGCTTTTGATTGATAAGATACACAATTAGATTGAACATTCCGGATGCTGGATTCTGGATCCGGGTCGCTGGATCAAGGAATTCTATCCGTTATTCAAAAGAATGAGCGCAGCAAACCATCGATCCAGTTTCCAGTTTCTATTATCCAGTATCTTGTTGTTAAAGCCCAAAATTCACAATTTAGTTAAGCATTGGTTATCGAAACGTTATTTTGACAATTGGTATAAGCCCTACCTTATCCTTATTACTTCCCCAATTAACCATGCTAATTAAGTATCATAATTCCAAATTAACCCTACTAAAATTGGAAAATACAGTACCCATCAACCTGGGCCTCGACACCACAGAGCAAATCGAAAGCTCACGAATTGAATTCATCACCCCGGTTGCCTTCATTGAGGCCATTTAGGGTAGTTGCCAAAAATGTGTTCCGTTTAGATAGAACCTACGCCAGTTGAAAAGCAAGGCGGAACATTGATGCAAAAAGTTCGGAGTTCGGAGTGCGGAGTGCGGAGCCTGCCCTGGCGCTTCAGCGAAAATCAGTGGTATTTGTAAGGATTATTCTTAATAGTCTGTAACCTTGGTGACCGATAGGTAGCCAGTTCTGGGCCAGGGTTATGGAAGCACTTGCGCGCTGTTTATTATATTATTTCTCTGAGCTACGGTCGATCAGATGAATGCCATCGGGATGGTCTGCACACTCTCAGGGCGGTTTTTTTCTAATGATAAAAAACTTTTAGAGCGTTTGGATAATTAGACGTTATCGACAATTCACACAAAACTCAAAAGCTACCCATATCGGAACGATATTCTGACAAACGCTCTAACCTGTAGCAAAAGCAAATTGGGAATCATGAATAGAGTTTTCCCATCGCTATGTTTTTAATTTTATTAATTCGTGAAAATTCGTGTAAATTCGTGGCTTTTTAAAAATAGATGCGCGGCACCCGCGCTGTCAGGGAAGATGTGACCTCGTAGTTGATGGTGTTCAGCTGTGCGGCGATCTCGTCGGCCGATATCTCGTTTTCACCCTGACGACCCATCACAACCACTTCGTCTTCCAGGGTTACATCCGGAATGTGGCCCACATCGAGCATGGTCAGGTCCATACATACCCGTCCGATGATGGGCGCCCGCTGTCCGTGTACCAGCATCTGACCGCGGTTGGAAAGCAGCCGGCTGAATCCGTCGGCATAGCCGATGGGAATGGTGGCAATGGTGGTGGGCGATGGGGTTTCATAGGTCATGCCGTAGCTGACCTTAAAACCGGCCGGCACCTGTTTGAGGTGAATGATGCGGGCCTTTAGCGTCATGGCCGGGTGCAGGTCGATAACCGATTTGTCGACTTCATCGGAGGGATATAAGCCATAGAGGGAAATGCCGGCCCGAATCATGTCCAGATGAGTGTGGGGCAGGTCGATGATTGCACCACTATTGGCGGCGTGGCGTGTTTTTATCTTTACACCTGCTTTATCAAGATCGTTCAAAAAACGTTCGAAATGGCTGAACTGTTGCTGCGCATAGCCCTTATCCGCGCTGTCGGAACTGGCAAAATGGGTAAAAATCCCCTCCAGTTCGATTCCCTCCAGGGTGTTCATCGCCCGGATTTCATCCAGAACGCGGTTGCCTGGAGCAGTTCCGGATATTGGTATCCGAAATGCATCGGGCAGGATGCCCAGGCGCCCCATTCCCGAATCGACTTTCAGATGCACTTTTATCGGCGCACCGAAGTCAATAGCGGCAGCCGAATATGCGCGGGCCGTTTCCAGATTATAGATCGATTGCCAGAAATCGTGCTTTATAACCGCCTCTGCCTGTTCGGGCGGCGTATAACCAAAGATGAGTATCGGTGCATCGATGCCGGCCTCTCTCAAGGCGATAGCCTCATGCAGCCGGGCAACCCCGAGCACATCCGCACCGGATTCAAGCCCTTTGCGGGCGACTTCCAGAGCACCGTGCCCGTAACCGTTGGCTTTTACCGCCAGCAGCAGACGCGCCTGTGGGTTCGTTATCCGCCGCAGTTCACGAACATTGTGGCCAATGGCATTCAGGTCGACTTCAGCCCAGACGAGATGGTGGTGATGGGGGTGTTTCACGTACTTAATGCCTCAATTAAGATCAATAAAACTAAATGAAATATGGGAGGCTATATAAAAGATAGAACCTGGAAACTCGGAACGGAAAACTTGGAAAGCCCTGTTTCGTCACTCCCGCGCAGGCGGGAGTCCAGAAACATTCATTGTTACTGGATACCCGCCTCCGCGGGCATGACGGGGAGAAATACTATTCCCAGGCGTAAATCATCCCTTTATTCCAAATCTATTATCCAGGTTTTCAGTGTTAAGAATAGACGTTATTCCTAGATCCAGTATCAATTATCTGAGGGATCGGGGAGTTTTTCCATATACGCCCTGCAAAAAGCGGAATGAATCATCGGCAGCGCAAGCGTGCACTGTCTGAATGCATTAGGGAACGTTAAGAAAGAACAGCGCCGCATCACGGTTGTTCACGATTGCGCCTGGTTGCCGGGTACCACCGAACTCCTTTTAATGATGGTTGATTTTCTGTTCTTTCTTTACGAGCCCTTATGCATGAGTTTGCACGCTGGAGTCGCCGATTATTCATGCAGCGGCTAATTGCTGTGAAACTCCCCGACCTCTGAAGTATCTGGGATCTGGCACCCGGCATCCCCTTACAGAAACACATCCACCGCTTCGTACTTCAGTCCGAATGCCTCGGCAACCCCTTTGTAGGTCACTTTGCCCCGGACCACATTGGCGCCGCTTTTAATTTCCGGATTGGTATCGAAGGCTTTTTCCCAGCCTTTATTGGCAATTTCGACCGCATACGGCAGGGTCGCATTGGTCAGTGCTATGGTAGAGGTTTTGGGAACTGCTCCGGGCATGTTGGCCACGCAATAATGCACCACCCCTTCGACCACGTAAGTCGGCCTGGAATGGGTGGTCGGCCTGGAGGTTTCAAAGCAGCCGCCCTGGTCGATGGCCACATCCACCAGCACGGAGCCCTTTTTCATGGTCTTGAGCACTTCACGGGTGATCAGTTTGGGGGCCTTGGTCCCGGGGATCAGCACCGCCCCGACGACCACATCGGCTTCGCGCACCAGGTCCCGAACGGTTTGCGGGCTGGACATGAGCGGAAAGCAGTTTTTGGGCATGATATCGCTCAGGTAGCGCAACCGGTCAAGGTTCGTATCGAGGATATACACTTTGGCTCCCAGGCCGCAGGCCATTTTGGCGGCATGGGTCCCGACCACTCCGCCGCCGATTACAATCACGGTTCCCGGATCGGTTCCCGGGACGCCCCCCATCAAAACGCCTTCACCTCCCTGGCTCGTTTCCAGATATTTTGCGCCCTGCTGAATTGCCATGCGCCCGGCCACCTCACTCATGGGCGTGAGCAAGGGCAAAGAACCATCGGCCTTCTGGATGGTTTCATAGGCGATGTTGATGCTGCGCTGCTTCTTTAGAACCAGGGTCAGTTTTCTGGCGGCCGCCAGATGCAAATAGGTGAACACGATCTGATCTTCCCGGATCAGGTCGTATTCAGGCGGCAGCGGTTCCTTGACATGCATCACCATCTCGGCTTTTTTGTAAATCGCTGCGGGCGAAGCAATGATTTTTGCACCGGCTTTACGATAGGCCGCATCCGTAAAGCCGCTGCCCACACCGGCATTTTTTTCCACCAGCAACGAGTGCCCGTGCTGAACCATGACCTCCACTCCGGCCGGCGTCATGGATACCCGGTTCTCTTCAGCCTTGATCTCCTTTAGAATTCCGACAATCATGATGGGTACTCCTGTGCTATGTTCTGGATTGGTTGCAAATTATGATAATTCAATTTAGAACCAGGCCATGCCCCATGAAACTGGGAACTGGGTCCTGGAAGAGGTATACCCGATTCCAGATACCGGATGACACCCCTTCGGCGTGAGCTCCCTGGTTGAATTCCGCCTTCGGCGGGTTCGTGGCCATTATTAACCGCGGTCATACCATCTCCAGCGCACATGCCATGGATACGCCACCGCCACCGCACAGGGTTGCCAGGCCGAGAGATTTGCCCTGTTTTCGCAAGGCGTGAATCAGCGTAACCATAATGCGGGCGCCGGTAGCACCCACCGGGTGCCCCAGTCCGATTCCCGATCCGTTGATGTTGGTAATTTCCCGGTTCAGTCCCAGGTCGCGTTCACAGGCGATATACTGGGCCGCGAAGGCCTCGTTGACCTCTATTAATTCGAAGTCATTAATTTTCAGGCCGCTGTTTTCAATCAGGTTCCGGACAGCCGGCACCGGGGACAATCCCATCACCGAAGGATGGCAGGCACCTCTGGCCACGGCTTTTATTCTTGCCAGTGGCTGAAGTCCAAGGGCATCTGCCTTCCGGGCCGCCATTATTATCAATCCGGCCGAACCATCGTTTATACCGCTGGAATTACCGGCGGTTACCTTGCCGGTCCCGGGTACAAACGCCGGTGGCAGTTTTCGCAAATCCGCCATCGTCAACCCGGGTCTGAAATGCTCATCCTTATCGAAGCGAACAGTCCCTTTCTTTCGGGTGGCAAGCTGCATGGCAACAATTTCTTCGGCAAATGTGCCGTCATTGGTGGCGCGTTCGGCATTGTTCTGACTGCGCAGGGCGACTTCGTCCATTTCTTCACGCGAAATATCGTAATGCTGGGCCAAAAATTCGGCCGTGTGTCCCATAATGTATGGTTTTCCCACGAAATGGCTGAGCGGGGGTTGGGTGGCATCCAGGGGGCCGTCTTCGGGATGCGGAATAATATGCGACCCACAGTACAGGGCGTGGATCATGGCGTCCACGAATTTCTGATCCTGAAGCCGGCATCCCCAGCGGGCGGCCGGCACCGTGTAGGGTACGCCCGACATGTGTTCAACGCCGCCGGCCAGAATGATTTCGGCCATACCGGCCTGAATCATGGCCATACCGGAGACAACCGCTTCCATGCCGGATATGCAGACCCGGTTGATGGTGGCGGCCGTCACCGTATCAGGTATGCCGGCCAGCAGCGCACCTACCCGGGTTACATTGAGCGCATCCACCGGTTCGATGCAGCAGCCATAGCGGACATCATCGATAAGGGCCGGATCGATCCCGGCACGCTGCACAGCTTCCTTTATGGTAACACTGGCAATTTCAGCCCCATTGCTGTCACGCAGTGATTCGCCGAAAGCACCGATGGCAGTTCGGCAGGCCGATACGATTACAACTTCTTTCATATTGCATTCTCCCCCGGGACTTCCCGACATTGATTTTTTTCGACTCGTTTTAATGCAGACCGCCTTGTCCTCAAAGTCCATGAAAAAATTCAATTCTATTATTCTATCTTTCCCGGCTCGATATTGTCAAGCGACTGACAATTGTTGAACTAGCAGTTGACAAGAAACTACCCGAGACATTATTTTAAATGCCACTATTTTTATCTTGGCGATACTGATTGATTCCTGAAACACACAGGCGGTGAACAATAGGAGGCACAACATGGCCAAACAATGGGTTTTTCGGTTTAAAGAGATCGAGCAGATAGAAGCATACGTCGGCGGTGACTGGGAAAACGTGCGCAGTCTGCTCGGTGGCAAGGGCGCCAACCTGGCTGAAATGAAACGTCTGGGGCTGCCGGTACCGCCCGGATTCATCATCACCACCGAGGCATGCAATGCCTACCTGAAAGCCGGTGGTGCGATGCCCGACGGCCTGTGGGACCAGACGCTGGAATCGCTCAAATCGATTGAAACTGAAACAGGGAAGACATTCGGCGGCCGCGATAACCCCCTGCTGGTTTCCTGTCGTTCGGGAGCAAAGTTTTCAATGCCGGGAATGATGGACACGGTGCTCAATATCGGGCTGAATGACGAAACTGCTGAAAGGATGATCGCGCTGACCGGTGATCCGCGCTTTGTATTCGATGCCTATCGCCGGCTGGTTCAGATGTTTGGCAGTGTCGTCATGGGTTTGCCGGACGAGGTTTTCGAAGAGGTTCTGACGGCGGCCCGACGCAAGGCGGGTGTCAAAACCGATACCGAACTGAACGCTGACGCGTGGCAACGGGTGACAACGGAGTTCAAATCCATCTACCGCAATTTGACCCACCACGAGTTCCCGTCTGAACCGATCCAGCAGATGAAATTGGCCACGGAAGCGGTCTTTAAAAGCTGGAACGGCAAACGCGCTGTGGATTATCGCAATGCGGCCGGTATCCCTCACGATTTAGGCACCGCGGTCAACATAGTCACCATGGTGTTCGGCAACATGGGCGAAGACTGTGCCACCGGTGTGGCCTTAACCCGCAGCGGTACCACGGGTGAAATGGGCATCGAGGGTGACTACCTGACCAACGCTCAGGGTGAAGATGTGGTGGCCGGTATTCGTCTGACCAAAGACATCCGGGAGATGAAAACGGAAATGCCGGCGGTATATGCCCAGTTCGAGGAAATCGCCGCCAAACTGGAGACCCATTACCGGGATATGCAGGACGTGGAATTCACAGTCGAAAAGGGGAAATTGTGGATGCTGCAAACCCGCGATGGAAAACGGACGGCCCAGGCTGCGGTGCGAATCGCGGTGGAAATGGCCGAAGCAGGCATGATTTCGCAAAAGCAGGCGATTTTGAGAGTATCCCCGGAACAGATCGACTTTTTTCTCCATCCCCAGTTTAAGCCTGAAGCGACCAAGTCGGCCCGGGCGGCCGAAAAACTGCTGGCCACCGGTTTGAACGTATCACCGGGGGCGGCCTTCGGAGTGGCCGCCTTCGACGCGGATCTGGCCGAAGCCTGGTCGAAAAATGAAGGCAAAAAGGTCATCATGGTCAGGCCCGAAACAAAACCGGATGATGTACACGGCATGCTGGCCGCCGAGGGCATCCTGACCAGCCGGGGGGGGCGCACCAGTCACGCCGCCCTGGTGGCCAGGCAATTTGGTAAACCTGCCGTTGTGGGCGTCTCGGAACTGGACATCCAAATTTCCAAACGTCTGATGAGCGTCAACGACAGGGTGATTAAAGAAGGGGACTGGCTGTCCATCGACGGCACGGTCGGGGATGTTTATCTGGGTCAGCTGGAAACCATGGTACCGGATATCAAGGATCCCTGGCTTATCAAGCTGCTCTCATGGGCTGACGAATTTCGTCGCCTGGGCGTCTGGGCCAATGCCGACTATCCCCGCGATGCCCAACGGGCCAGAGAATACGGCGCCCAGGGTATCGGTTTGTGTCGCACAGAGCACATGTTCTTTGAAGCCGATCGGCTCCCCCTGGTGCAGACAATGATCTTGGCCGATTTACCGGTGGAGCAACGCCAAGCCCTGGATGCGCTGCTGCCTTTTCAGCGCGAAGATTTTGCCGGGTTGTTTCGGGTCATGGAGGGCCTGCCGGTTATCGTGCGCCTGATCGATCCGCCTTTGCACGAATTTTTACCGAATCATGCCGAATTGCTGCGCGAGCTGGCCGATCTGAAAATACGGGTTCAGCACGCCGGTCAGCTTTCCGACATCGACGACCTGCTGCAGCAGATACGGCATAAAGAAACGATATTAAAACGGGTTGAAAGTCTGCGCGAAGAAAATCCGATGCTTGGTTTGCGCGGCGTGCGCCTGGGCATTATGATTCCGGAGATGACAAAAATGCAGGTGCGAGCCATTTTCGAGGCTGCCTGTGACGTGGCCCGCGAAGGCATAAAAGTGCATCCGGAAATCATGATCCCTCTGACAAGTCACGTCAACGAACTGAAAGTCCAGCGCAAGGCACTGGAGGATGTCGCCCGGAAGGTCATGACCGAACAGGGTGTGGAGGTGGACTACAAGTTCGGGACCATGATCGAAATCCCCCGGGCTGCCCTGACAGCCGACCAGATCGCCGAGCATGCCGAGTTTTTCTCATTCGGCACCAACGATTTGACCCAGACGACTTTCGGGATTTCGAGGGACGATGCCGAAGCCGGCTTTCTGATCGATTACATGGAATCCGGCATCCTTCCGGACAACCCATTTGCCACAATTGACCGGGATGGCGTCGGCCTGCTGATGGACATCGCCGTCAAAAAAGGGCGCTCAGCCAAACCGCTGCTGGAATGCGGCATATGTGGCGAGCATGGCGGAGACCCGAAGTCGATCAGCATGTGTCACACACTGGGATTGAATTATGTCTCCTGCTCTCCGTTCAGGGTACCGATCGCCCGCCTGGCGGCCGCCCATGCCGCATTGAAGGACAATGATGAATAAGCCGATAACTATATCGGCATGTCACAAAAATTTACCATAATGATTCGGAGTTTGCGTGCTGAGATTGCATCCGCGATCGACAACGCGCCGATTGCGGACGATGAAAAGACCAGGCTGCAGCATTACACTGTATTCCTTTCCCTCGGAATACCTACTATGCTGCTGTTGGGCCTGTATAACCTTGTTAAGAGCAATTACGTCCTCTGTATATTGATTCTGGTATCCAGTCTGGGCTTAACCGGCGGATGGTATCTGATACGACATTTTAAAAAAGGCCGCATCGTCTATCGCTTCAACAGCGGACTATTTGCCTTGCTCATACTCTTCATGCTGCTAATCGGGGGAGAAGATGGTTCGAAAAGCTTATGGATGTATACCTTTCCGTTGATTGCTTTTTTCCTGTTCGGAAAAAATGAAGGACTCGCGTGGAGCGGTGGCATCCTGGCAACGGCGATTTTAATTCTGTATATGCCGTTGGAATATTTCAACGGTTACAAATATCCGCAACAATTCAAAATCCGTTTTGTTACGACATATCTGATTGTGTCGACCGTGACCTACTGGTTTGAATATTTTCGGCAACGCTATCGCGAAGGCATGGAAATCGAACAGGCGATGCTCGGACAGGAACACCGCCGACCGGAACACGAGATCAAGGAGCGCAAAAAAACCGAAAAAGAAAACAGACTGCTCATTGATCGGCTCCGGGCAGCTCTGGAAGAGGTCGAAACGCTCAGCGGTCTAATACCGATCTGCTCGAACTGTCACAAAATAAGAGATGACGACGGCTATTGGAATCACCTGGAAATATTCTTTCAGCAGCGTTCCCAGGCAACCTTCAGTCATGGTATTTGCCCCGAATGCACCCGGCAGCTTTATCCGGAAATAAGTATGACCCAATAAGCACTAACGTTGTATAACCCGAATATTTATTCGGCTATCGTCGGTCCGTACAGACATTCCCTGAAGTTCTTTCTCCCCGGTGTTCGACAGATTACCGGCAACCAGGGCGCCTTCTATCCGGGCGACCTCATTGGCGATCTCGATTGACTGCACATTGAGCGCTTCGAGCCGGTCCTCCTTGCCGATGGCTTTTAACTTGGACCGGTGCCCGTAATACGTGCAGGCCACGATGAGATTGGAACCGGCCCTTAAAAATTCATTATGCAGTTCTCTGACCGCATCCGGATACTCCAGAACGACTTCGGGTACAAAGGGACCGGCTTTTATATAGCCTCGCCTTTCAAGTTCAAAAATGTAGCCTTCTGCGACCAGCACAGAACCCTTATCCAACCGACCCGCCAGAGAAAGTTTATTATTTTGCATATGGCCTCCATTAACCTCATATAATTGAAATGCCCGTTTTTTAAACCCAGAACCCTCAATCTGCGGGTTCGGATAATATAAGACGAAGTTTTGATATATCCGTCATTCCGGACGAGTCCCGCGAAGCGGGACGAGATCCGGGCACGTAGTGAAGCTTCAGCGCTATCCATTGCTCGTTTAAGTAACACATGCGCTTTGCTCACAGACCGATTTTTCTGGATCCCGGCTCGCGTCGCTGGGGCTCCTTGGCCGGGAGGACAAAACTGACTAAACCGTTAAAACTGACCTAACTTTTTAGTGAGTTTCCTACGAGTATTGCCGTTATTTCCTATCGGCTATGAGCTATGAGCCATGAGCTCACGCCGCAGGCGTAAAACCTTGTACCTTAATTCCCTGTTAATTAGTCCATTTTTCTGTATAGATAATCGTGAGCCCCTGTCAATAAAATAGCAGCGCACCGACATTATAGCATTTGTAATTAATGTGTTCCGTTTAAATAGACCTTACGCCAGTTGAAGAGCAAGCCAGAACAATTGTGGAAAAGGTTCGGAGTTCGAGGTGCGGCGTGCGGAGCCTGCCCTGGCGCTTCAGCGAAAAATGGCGGCATTCGTTAAGATAATTTTCAAAAGTCTGGTATTTCGATGCCCGATCTG
>Ga0126335_1000223_pt1 | contig 27146 bp, 25 predicted proteins | sample OlaspJWI45metaG_FD_108409 | JGI IMG/M metagenome (GOLD analysis project Ga0126335, IMG submission 108409) | Marine gutless worms symbiont microbial communities from Oahu, Hawaii - Olavius sp. 1 OAHU.JWI-45 metaG | ecosystem: Host-associated > Annelida > Digestive system > Unclassified | place... | reverse complement strand
TTGTTTTACCATCTGGGTACCTCCTGTTTTTGGTTTTAGTTGGTCCTAAACCCAATTATTACAGGGGACCCAGATGGTTTTTCAATTATTATTTTCTAATTCATGCAAGATCGAGGTATTAGACGGGTCAGATACAAACGTCGCTCCGGCTGTATCAGACGATCGTTCTATTTATTCTTATCAATACACAGAATCCGGGTGAAGCATTCCCATTGATTGCAATACGTAACAGCGGTTCCACTGCAATCGGTATCGGCTTCTGGTTTTATTTTTTCCGGTTGAGGGTCAACCGATTTTTTTCGATTGGCACTCACGACATTTCTTTTTACAATTCGTCGGGACTTTTCCATTCAATTTATCCTTCCCGTTAGAGCGTTTGTCAGATTTGACAACTACTATAACACAGTCTGTGTTCCGCTCATCATCCATTCTGATGTTCATCGATAGAAGTCGCACGGACATAGGGTTCCTTACAACCGACCATCGCACACAAGGGTTTCCCAGGATTTCAACAACTATTTGAAAATCAGGCATTCCCGATGGGGGCAAAATCTCTAACTTGCATCCGTTAAGCATAGCTTAGGACTTTGTCAAAGGACAGATCGATAATTGGCTGCTTCAGGATCCGGTCGAGACACCCCTGGCAACCGTATACCGGATCAAAGCGTTGTTTTCTGTACATTGGCGCCCAGGCGGTGTTCAAATTGTCTGACCAGATAAGACACTACCAGGATTAAAAGCAGGTATTCAATGACCAGGATGGTGTAGATTTCCAGTGGGCGATAAACGGTTACGGTCAATTCGTTGGCTTTGCGCGTCAATTCCTGCAGACCCACGACAGAGACCAGTGAAGACATTTTTAACATATAAACGAACTGATTCCCCAATGCGGGTAAGATCCGCCGCAATGCCAGGGGCAAAACGATATGCCACATTTTGGAAATGTAGGTGAAACCGAGCGCATCCGCCGCTTCGGTGTAGCCCCGTTCAACGGACTGAATCCCACCCCTGAATATTTCGGCTTCAAAAGCACTGTCACACAATGCCAAAGCAACAACACCGGCCGCAAAGGGGTCCAGTGACAGGCCGAGAACAACGGGCAGACCGTAATATACCCACATTATCATGACCAGCGTCGGTATGGACCGGAAGGTCTCGACGTACAACCGGTTTGCAAAGCGCAGATATCGCTGACGCGCCAGGCCCGGCAATGCGATCAAGAGCCCAAGACTGACGGAGACCAGCAGAGACAGTCCGGAAATCGAAAGCGTCAACCACAAACCACTGAAAAGAAACTTCAGATTACCGGCTCCCTTGGATGTCGTCGGTAACACTTCATACCAGCCCCAGTTGTAGTTGTCCGCCCGGCAACCAACGATGATGGCACCCATAAAAAGGATCGTCGCCAACCGGATCAGCCCGTTCAATCGATCGCGAATACGCATGCAAGCCTTCCCCTGTGAAAAGAAACCGGACTATGGCTGCGGCATCCATTTATCCTGCAGTGCTTTGAAAAATCCCCGGTTCTGCTTTATGGTAATCCAGTGGTTCAAAAAATTGAGCCAGACAAGGTCATCCTGAGGCGTCATCAATGCAAGATCGGCGGGACTGCGTGGTTTGGATACCGGAATAACCGCCAGCTGGGGATGGGTGCGGATTAACAGGGACGCTTCCAGGTTGCTTGTCACCGATACCTGAGCCCTTCCGGAAAGTACTTCCTGGAAATCACGGGCCGGCGCCTCGATAGAACGGACGCGGGCCTTAGGGAAAAAGCGTTTCACCTGCTGCTCCTGGGATGTCCCGAGTGTCACAGCCACTGTAACTCCGGGTTGATTGACATCCTCCCAGTCGGAATATCGCGACAGGAATTTTTTTAAGGTCAGGGGCACAGTGGCAACTTGATAATAGGACCGGGTGAATCCGACGGTCCGGATCCGGGCCGGTGTGATCGAAGCACTGGTACTGATATCGTATTTATTGGCCACGATGCCGCTGACAATGGTTTTCCATTCTGCCGGAACGAATTTAACCTTAACGCCCATATCGCGGGCCAGCTCATTCATGACATCGATATCGAATCCTTTGTAGCTGTTTGTAGCCGGATCTCTGAGAGTCATGGGATTCCAGTCACCGGTGGTCCCGACCCGAAGCACACCCTCTTCAAGGATCCGATGCAGCCGTGATTTTTGGGCGGCATATCCCGGCAGAACCATCGCAACGGTAATCAAGTAAACTATCAATATATGCAGTACCTTCATGATATCTTCTCCACTTAGGCGATTTGATAAATAGATGCATTTCAGGGAAGAGAAAGCAGCTGTTACGGTATGCGCAAATGTATATCGGATGTGATTGTTGTCAATAGCCATGGGATCAATCATACAGCCGTGATTTGGCTGCTGGCTCTGCCAATCGCCGGTTCGTTCTACCTTGACAGGTGGACAGGCACTTTATATTTATGACAACTGCTATAACCCTGAGGATGTCAACTCCGGCGTTCTTCTGAGAACAGGTGCCCATGCGGTATAAAAAGACAATTCTAATCATTGCGGCCATTGTCAGCGCCATACCATTGGTTCTGTGTCTGGGACTGTTATACCTGTATCATCATCCATCGAAATTTATCGGTGTGATCGAGTCCGCCTTGCACGCCCGCACAGGATTGCCGGTCACCATTGAAAAACTGGAATGGTCGAAACAACCCCTCCGGCTGCAAACCAACCTGACGCTGGATGATGCACCGGTCGCCGCGTTACTGAAAGGCCGGTGGGATAACATGCCGGACGGAGTCATCCGGGGTCGGGTTCACAAAATTACCCTGGCTGAAAACAAAAACCGCAAACAGCTTTACCGGGAGGTGGCCAAATCCCTGAACATCGATCCGTCCCAGGTTGATCGGGTGGCCCGGGTATTTGCAAAAGAATGGCAGGCGACCCAGAAAAACTGATCGCCCCCTGTTCGTCAGGCACTTGAAACCGACTGAAGTTAAAGGAAAAAAATTAAATTCGTGAAAATTCGTGTTAATTCGTGGCTATTAATACAAAGGATATCTCAATGGAAAAAATCGACCATCCCGCTTTATCACTGGTTCGGCAAAGGGCTATCGAAGCCGGTATAGCAGCCGCGCTGATTGATGGATTTGCAGACGATATAGGACCCCGGCAGGCTATGGATACTGCCGGTCGGGTGATTCGCCGCCTGGCCGCCGAGGCCGGTCGACGCCTGGCCACCGAACGCAGATCGAACAGCCTCGCCGATCTGGCCGCCTTAATCTCTGAAATCTGGTGCGCAGACAATGCCCTGGAAATCGAAATGCTGCACCAAACCCCCACCCAATTGCATTTTAATGTGATTCGATGTGGTTATGCCGATCAATATAATCGGATGGGATTAAGGGAATTCGGCTTTTGTTTATCCTGCAATCGTGATAGCGCCTTTTGCGACGGCTTCAATCCGGACATCCGCCTGCAGCGCACCCGGACCATCATGGAAGGGGCGCCCTATTGCGATTTTCGATATGAAATCGCTTGATTTTCAGGCCGTGATCAGCTATTAAACAAAAACTGAAACAAATTCGATTGGTTACGACGATAAGCGTTCCAGCCAGTGTCCGACTTTTGTATTCAATTCAAAACCTAAGGCGATCGATTGAGGTGCCGCCATGGCCGGGAAATCGGCTAAAAAAATGACCGCGAGCCGACCTGAATCCGCTGCAAGTAAAGCGGATAGACTCCACCGGGCCGAAGCCGCCCTCAAAGCAAGTCAGGAAAAGTACCATGCCATTGTCGACAGTATCGAAGACGGTTACTACGAGGTCGACCTGGCCGGTAATTTTACCGCTTTCAATGACGCCATGGTCCGCATTACCGGCTATGAACGCAAAGAATTGCTTGGCATGAACAATCGCCAGATAATGGATGCTTACAATTCCCGGCTGGTATATCAGGTTTTTAACAAGGTTTACCTGACCAGTCTGGCGACCAGGGCTTTTGATTGGGAACTGATTTGCAAGGATAAAAAAACCTGCGTTGTGGAGGTATCCGTATCGCTTAAGCGATCAAGGGACGGCCGCCCGATTGGATTTTTGGGAATCGCCCGCGATATCACAACGCGACGATTGATGGAAAAGGCGCTGCGGGAGAGTGAAGCAAAGTATCGCACCATTATCGAGAATATTGAAGACGGCTATTATGAAGTGGATCTGGCCGGCAACTTCACCTTTTTTAACGATGCCATGGCCCGCATGACCGGATACTCACGGCAGGACCTTATGGGTATGAACAATCGCCATATTATGGACGATTATAACACCAAACGTGTATTCCAGGTTTTCAACACCGTTTTTCTGACGAAAATGGCCACCAGGGCCTTTGACTGGGAGCTGATCTGCAAGGACGGTTCAAAACGATTTATTGAAGTGTCGGTATCTCTCAAACAGGACCTCAACGGCCAACCGATCGGCTTTATGGGTATCGCCCGTGATGTAACCCGGCGCATTGAATACGAGGATACTTTGCGGTTGCGCGAAAAAGAGCTGGAAATCAAATCAAAAAACCTTGAAGAACTCAACACGGCGCTGAAAGTACTTCTAAGAAAAAGAGAAGAAGATAAAAATGAGCTCGAAGAGACTGTAATGACCAATGTTAAAGACATGGTTTTGCCCTATATTGACAGAATAAGAGCTAGAGCGACAGATAAGCGTCTAAAAGAGCATATCGGAATTCTGGAAGACAACCTGAATTCGATCACATCGACTTTCTCATTTCGGTTATCTTCCGAGTACCTTAACTTAACTTCGTCGGAAATCGAAATTGCCAACCTGGTCAAACAGGGACGCAGCACCAAAGAAATTGCCGACATATTAAACGTTGCCGGCAAAACTGTCGAAGTGCACCGGCTAAACATCCGTAAAAAACTAGGCATCACCAACAAACGTGCCAGCCTGAGGACCCACCTGTTATCCATCCGTTAGCTGTGAGACCATGGCCGCCGCGGCAATAAAATACAACTATCATATTGATTATTCAAAGCATCGGGGCGCTTTTTGAGAAAATCACCGGTATTCCCGTAAAGCCGGGGAACCGATAGGGACTGGATTTTCAGTTCCGGATGTGATTTGATACAGGGTTATTTAAAAGAGTGTGGGGAATAATCCAGCGGATTTTGAATCGAACACGCTTTTTTTTGCACGGTTTAGTCGGATGGCACGTTGGGGATTGGACCCTGAAATAAAGCGCCTGCGCCAATATATTCGGTGCACTGCCGAATGCGGCCGATGGTCAACGGTCATAAAAAATACCCTTGACAGCCGGCCTCAATTCCAACTAACTGACATATCTGTTTTTACTTACGGGGCGCACATCGATGATCCGATACGGGAAAATCGAACCACAGAACCCATTGGTTAAAGTTCCAATCAACCAGATCTGATCATGGTATTATGACATCCAGCGATAAGCGCAGACATCCACGAGTCGATACATACAATGCCATTTCATATGTTTGCCTGGATGAGAATGGCACACCGGTTGACGAAGGTATGGGCACGACCCGAAATATCAGCCAGTCCGGGGCCTTGCTTGAGACCAGTCGTCCGATTGAGGCCAAATACATCATGATCATCACCATTGATCTGCAAAAAAATGTCATGGAAGCCAAGGCCGAAGTGGTTCACTCCCGCCTGAAAGAACCCGGCAAATATTTGACCGGCATTCAGTTTACCGGTCCAGCCGAAGATATTAAGAAACTGATCAGAAGTTTCATAATCGACTACCACCGCCGCAAGGAACAAAGCTCCAAAGGATAGATTCTGTATCAATTGAAACAATTTCGAGACACTTAGAGCCTTTGTCAGAATAACGCTCCGATATGGGTAGTTGTTTGAGTTTTGTGGGGATTATCGCTAACGTCTCATTATCCTAACGCTCTAAAAGTAGTTTATTCTGTGAAAAAACCCCCTCCTCGATCGAAACAAAATTGACTTTTATGCCCCTTGGCCTGTAAAATAGGAGCAGGTCCGGCGCTTTGCCTGTGGCAGATACTTTCTAACCTGGTCAAGTGAGGGTTACTACGATGGAAAGATTCATCAGGGTATTGGGAATCTGTTTATTTTTCTGGTTCGCTTCGGCACAAATGAACCTATTTGCGGATGTATACATATGGACGGATGAAAATGGCGTTAAACACTTCAGCAACGTAGCGCCGTCTGAAGCAGCCGGTGAAGAGGTGCAAAAAGATAAAGAGCTGCGGGATGAACTCGGAAGTGAAAATCCGGCGAATACAACCGTACAGGCAGCTCCGGCAGAAGCTGAAGCAGCAGAAGCTGAAGCGGCAGACAGTGAGACGTCGCCCGAGCCTGCGGAACAGGAGCCCGAATCGGAACCTTCCGAAGATTCGGCAGACAGTGAGACGTCGCCTGAGCCTGCGGAACAGGAGCCCGAATCGGAACCTTCCGAAGATTCGGCAGACGATTCCCAGGCGTCAACTCAGCCAGAGGTTGAACTCGAGCAGGGCAACCAGGTTGATACGGAAAAAAACCGGGTTCAGGAGTTGGCCCAGGCCCTGTCAGAAGGCAGCGGTTCACGTGATGTTATGCTTGAAAATGAAAAAAAGCGGCTGGAGCAGATTATCGAAAATCTTAAAAATAAACCCCTGGAACAATTTGGTTCTCAGAAAAACAAGAGCCGTCAGATCGGCTTCTATCAATATCGACTGCAGGAGCTGGTCAGTGCACCGGATTCTTACCTGAAGTATGGCGGCGAATCGCAGTAAACCACCGAAACTGCCGAGAGTGTTCAAGAAGAAGCGCCAGGCCGCCGACACCTGGCATCCGCGCTGTTGGGCTTCGAATCGACAGGTGCACCACGGATTGATCAGCGCAACGGCATCTGTTTGATTACCTGCTCCACCCTGACCGGTTCGGATATTTGCTTCTGGGCCAGCATGATCTTTTCAGTCTGCACCCAGGCGGCGATGTCGATCCGGCCAATTTCGGTTTCCGCGTTCGGTTTAATCAACTCTCGCGTAATGTCCAACTGCTCCTTCAAGTTTTCAACGGTTGAATCTTTATCATAGATCTGCAGGGTATCAATGGCCTTGCCGCTGTTTTGCGGCTCCAGAGCGGCGCGCCACCCGGCAAACAGGGCCCGGGTAAATTTGGCCACCGTTTCCGGGTGATCTTTTAGCATCTGAGGCGACGTTACCACCGAGTTGGCCACGAACTGCACCCCGTAATCGGTCGGTTTGAAGAACTCAAAGGGTTCGCCGGCCATTTTCAATTTCCTCCCCAGGAAAACGCCCTGGGAATTACGGTAAACGGGCCAAAAATTGACTTTGCGCTGATACAATGGCGTATAATCATAGCGAACACTGAACAGCTTTACATCATTTTCGGTCAGATCGGCCTTGGCCAGCAGCGTTCTCAAAATGGCTTCATCATTGCCCCCGAACGTAACGCCCAGCGTTTTGCCTTTCAGATCCCCAAGGCCGCTTATTTGCATTTCATCACTGCGATAGATCCATTGCAGCGGATTGACCTGAAATATCTGGGCGATAACGACCACCTGGGCACCTTTGGAAATGGCCCGGATCACTTGATCGGCAGATGCGACGCCGAACTGGGCCCTTCCGATTTCCAATTCCCGAATGGCATCCCGCTCCGGCCCACCTTCTTTAACCGCCACCTGTAAACCCTGTTCGGCAAAAAGGCGGTGTGCGTCGGCATATATATCACCGACCACACTGGCATTGAAGATCCATTTGAGTCGGTAGCTCAACTTCTCCGCTGCGGCGGCGCTGTTGACTGCAATAGAGCCGAACAGTGCTGCTGCAACAAACGCTGTAACGATCCATTTCCAGTTTATCCTGCGTGTGACGTCAGGTCTTATCATTTTGTCCCCCTTACCGGCTGGCCCATCCCCTGCGGATGAGGTAACCGGTTAATTCCAGTATGCCCTGATAGACTGACAGGGTAATACCGATTAAAAATAGCGCGATCAGGATCTTGGCCAGATCGCTCTGATAGAGCGCGATTCGGATGCTGTATCCGATTCCGGCATTGGCGGCAATAAATTCAGCCACTATGGTGCCGGCCATCGCCAGGGTGGCACTGCCGGCAATAACCGTCGTCAGCTTGTTCAAGTTCTCGAAGGCGCGAATCTTGACTTCAAGCTGCCAGCGCATTCGTCCGGTGACCCTGTAAAAGTGTTCAATATCGTGCACCGGTTCTGACATGATTCCGATTACGGAAAGCAACAGCGGGAAATAGCATATCATTGCTGCAATCAAAAGCCGGGTAAGAAGGCCGTCGCCGATCAGAATAAAAAGGATGGGCGCGATCGCCACAATCGGATAGGCCTGCACATTGTAAGCCGCAACCTTGATAAAGGAGCCGAACCATGTGGCCTGTCTGCCGGTGATGCCCACCAGCAGGGCCATGAGTATCGAAATGATCTGACCGAATACGGCCACACCCAGTGTATTGAGAACATCGGAAAAATAACGGGTCAACTCGCGCGCACCGGTCTGCCAGATATCCAAAGGACCGGGTATAACATAATCGGACAAACTCAGGCTATATTTGATCAGCAGCAAAAAGGCCACGCCCAATAGATATATCAACAGGAACTGGATGATACGCCTATGCAGCAGCATTCATTATCTCCAGCATGGTCTGTTCCAGCCGATCCCGATCGATCTGGCGGCCGCTGCGATGGTCCAGGCCCTCGACGATAACTGTTTGCGGCGGTTTGGCGGGATTTCGAAATACAACGATGTCTTTACAGAATTTTGACACCTCCACGACATTGTGCGAGATGTACAAAAAATAGGCGTCCGGGTAAAGATCCTTGATCTTCAGTATGATTTTTTCACGGGTCAACTCATCTACATTGGCCAGGCTCTCATCCATGATCAGCATCTGAAAATCCTGCAGCAGATAACGCAGCAGGTTAATACGGTTCTGTTGACCCAGAGAAAGCCTGGAAAAACGGGCGTTCATATGCTCCGCGAGCCCAAAAGTATTGACCAGATCATCTAGCCGGGATTTGCTGGACGGCCGTATGATTTTATCAATATGGTTGCCCACGCTGGACCAACCCGGCAAACGCTCCAGATTATACGAATATAACACGTTATGCAGACCATTGCGCCTGACACTGCCCGTGTAGCCGTTGATATCGCCGGCAATAATCCTGGCCAGGGAGGTTTTACCGACCCCCGAAGGACCGAAGAGGGCATTGAAACCAGGGGCCTGCAGTTTAAAAGAAAGATTGTGCAAAACAGGCAGTTGCGAATGGGGATATTTAAATGTAATGTCGCGACATTCAAAAGTCATGGTCATCTAAACAAATACCTGATTGCAATTTTCGGTTCACCACCGGCCGCCGGGAAATCCGTTCGCCGTCGGGCAACCATATCCGCATTAATCCCTGATCAGCACATGGCCTACAAATTCAGCGCAAATTTGTCAACCGGTGGCGATGATAATGCATGGCCTGCATTACCGGTCCGGACGCTTTTTGAAAAGACCGGCGATGGCCTTCTTTAACTGAATCAAGACCGGTCTCCGAATGCTCACTTCCAGATAAAGATCTCCCGGAGTGCCCCCACCGCTGCCATCATGCCCCATCCCGGCCAGCCTGATCTTCTGCCCGGAGCGCACGCCGGGTGGAATTTTTACAATGAGTTTTTTCGATTTTGGTTTACAAAAATAAGCATACGGGCCGCCGCGACGGGCTTGTTCGAGGGTGAGTAGAATCAGATCGCTCATATCCCGACCGTCTGCCGGCAGATCCACACCGCCCAATCTTTTAAATAGCACACGGGCCACTTTCCCCAGAGCCCGGGGCAGGGCAAGTTGCGACCGCGGCCTGCCGGCTGAGCCGGTGAATACGAATCCCCTGGAATAAATTCCCGGCCGCCGAAATTCAAAACTGCGATAACCCGGGCCGTAAAACTCTTTAAAAATCGCGTCGCTGCCCCTTAGTCCAAAAGACCGGGTCATTTCTTCGAAAATACGATAAATATCCGAATCCCTGAAAATATCCTGCTCAGAATAAGCGTTGCGAAATCGGGTGTGGGCAGAATCCCCGAACTGATTGCGGATGGCATCATAATCGCGACGCTTTTCCGGGTTAGACAGCACGGCATAGGCTTCATTGATCCACTTCATCCTGTCCGCGGAGCGTTCATCTCCCTTGTTGCGGTCCGGATGATACTTAAATGCCAGCCGGCGATAAGCGTCCCTGATATGGTCCGCATCGGAATCATCCGGCACGCCTAAGACTTGATAATAATCCCGTTGTTCCATAGGTTTACAAACACTTCGAGTTGGTGCACATTATTGGCGTTGAACATATCTATTGTCCATCCCTAAACAGCATCTGCTGCCGGCGTTCTCACCTTCTTGCAATCCTCGACGTAGCGCACTACGCCTGCGGTTGCAAAAAGGCAGGGCCTGAACCAAAATCTACTATTTATGGATAGACACTAACTAATCAATTAAAATAGAAAATCCGAAGCCACGATTAAAAGTAAGGCATGAACAGTATATCGATTTTTCCGATTCGGTCAAGTCAGCTCGGACAATTACTGCACTGAAAGAATTCAATTATTGGATTTGTTCTTTCAGATGGCGTCTTTTACTTGACGCCGCAATACCGAGAGTCTATAAAACAGATTAAAGATCGACAATTGCGCACTGTTGGATGACCGGTGTTGGGACGAGCGAGCCTGCGCCGGTATTTCTTTGTTCAAATTATTTCCGGATTAAGCGTAATGACACCCGTAAAGCCTGTGACATCAAAAAACGATTATGATGTGATTATTGTGGGCGGCGGACCGGCCGGTCTTTTTGCCGCCTATTATCTTTGTGAAAACTCAAATTACCGAACCCTGTTGATCGAAAAAGGCAAAGGACCGCTCAAACGCCACTGCCCGATGAATGACAAAAATGAATGCATGCAGTGCAAACCCTGCAATATCCTGTCCGGCATCGGCGGCGCCGGGCTGTTCTCAGACGGTAAGTTGAACTATATTCACAAACTGGGCAAAACCGACCTGACGCAATTTATGCCCCGCCCGGATGCCAAGGCGCTCATCAGCGAAACCGAATCCATATTTAACCGTTTTGGAATGGATGGACCGGTTTTCCCAACCGACATGCAACAGGCCCGGCAAATCCGCAAAACCGCCAAGATGCACGGCATCGAACTGCTGCTCATCAAACAAAAGCACCTGGGCAGCGATTGTCTGCCCGATCATATCTCTGGAATGTATGAATATCTGCGCCGGAAAGGGGTGATCATTCACACATCGGAAGAAGTCCGGGATATCCTCGTTGAAGTCGGCCGCGTGGACGGTATCATGACCAACCGCAAGGAATACCGGACCAATAATGTTATCCTGGCTCCGGGTCGCGTGGGTGCCAAGTGGGTCGGTGAGATGGCGACACGGCACGGCTTAAACGTAACCCAGCGTGGAATCGAAGTCGGGATTCGGGTCGAAGTCCACAACGATATCATGCGGGACCTGTGCGACATTATTTACGATCCGACTTTTTTTATCCAGACCGCCAAATATGATGATCAAACCCGCACCTTCTGCACCAACCAAGGCGGATTCGTCGCCACGGAAAACTACAGCAAATTCGTGTGTGTCAACGGTCACGCCTATCGCCATAAAAAATCGGAAAACACCAATTTCGCTTTTCTTTCAAAGGTTGTCCTGACCGAACCGGTGACAAATAACCAGGCCTACGGGGAATCGATCGGTTCTCTGGCAACCCTGATCGGCGGTGGGAAACCGATTCTGCAGCGCTTCGGGGATTTGAAACGCGGTCGCCGCAGCACCTGGAACAGAATCAGCAAAGGCTACATCGATCCGAGTTTGACCGATGTCGTTTGCGGCGACATCGCCATGGCGCTGCCCGAACGCATTCTGACCAATATCATCGAAGGGCTCGACAAACTCAACTGCGTTGTGCCGGGCGTTTCCAACGATGAAACGTTGCTATACGCCCCGGAAATCAAGTTTTTTGCGACACAGATTGATACAACCGGTGATCTGGAAACAAAAATCGAAGGCATGTATGTCGCCGGAGACGGTCCCGGTGTGGCCGGCAACATCGTTTCGGCCAGCGCCACCGGTTTGATACCGGCCAAGGCAATAATATCAAAGCATTGAAGTTATTTATTCCAGGCTCAAATGACAGGCGATGGATGGCTTAAAATTGTTGGTCGAACATGTCCGTCGTCAGTTGTCCGTAGTCCGTTGTTAAAAATCAAGACTGGTGTTCGCTGCCCGAATTGAAAGGATAAGAAAACCCTTTATGAGGTTTCACACGAGTGCCTAAAGGTGAGGTGTCGCTCCGCTCCATCTTTTATACCTGGTACCCGGCATCTGGTATCCATTATCCAAGATCAAGACGATCGCCTGTCCAGCATCCAGTATCAAAAATCCGGCGACCAATTAAGCTTCATATAGTTTATCCGGATCCGGTCCTTTTGCCACTGACCACGGACAACTGACAACGGACAGATTTTTCTCAACGGACCACGGACAACTGACTACGGACATTTTTCAACGGACAACTGACGACGGACATTCATGCAACGGACAACTGACAACAGACCCGGGGGTAATTATTCAACAAATAGTCGACTATTCAATCTGTTTGCCGAAATAATCGATCAATATTCTTAAGCCGCCGCACCACCGTATCCTGCCCCAAGATCAGCAGCACATCCAGGAATTCCGGGCCCACCGGTTGACCGGTTACTGCGGTTCGCACGGCGTTGACCAGCAGGCCTGCTTTGATACCGTTTCGCTCCGCAAACGCCATCAGGGCCCGTTCCAGGGTTTCCCGGTCGTATGTTGGAAGACCCGATATGTCATCTCCCAGGGCGGGCAGCATTTCCTTTAAAACACCGTGTTTCTGAAGATTCTTTTGCAGGGCCTTCGAATCAACCGGATAATCGTCGCTGAAATAGGCCCGGCCCTGCGTAACAAAATCGGTGAGCAGCTGATAGCGCACGCGGATCAAATCTATTGTGGCCAGAAAGTGCATACGCCGATCTGCATCAAAAGCCGCATCCCAGATTTCGGCCTGTTGAAGCGCCATCTTTACCAGGTCGGCGATCTCCTCCACCGGCATTGTTTTCAGGTGGTGGGCATTGATACTGTATGCCTTTGGATCGGTTATAAATTTAGGATCATCCTGTCGCAGGTCGATGACCGGATTGTGCCGCGTGATGCCTTCCAGAGAAAACGCATCGATGAGTTCGTCGCGTGAATAGATCTCCTGATCTCCGGGCCGCGACCAGCCGTATAGAACCAGGAAATTGACCATGGCCCAGGGCAGAAATCCGTTGCGGCGGTAAAAATCGACGGCCACGCTTTCGCCGTGACGGCGTTTGGAGATCTTGCGTTTCTTGGGATCCAGAGCCAGTGACATGTGCGCAAATACCGGCACGGGCGCTTCCAGGGCCCGGTAGATCAAAATCTGTTTGGGGGTATTGGCCAATCCGTCCTGACCGCGAATGATGTGGGTGACACCGTCACGAATATCATCCACCGCATTTGACAGGACATACAGGGGTTGACCGTTCGATCTTAAAATAACGAAATCTTCCAGATCGGCGGTTTTCTTCTCCACGCGACCGTAGGCCACATCATCAAAACCGATACTTTCTTCTTCCCGGGGCACTTTGAGGCGGATGGCATACGGCATGCCGGCTTCCTCTTTCCGGGAAATCTCAATTCTATTCAGATTCCGACAGGTGCCGTCATAACGCCGGGAATGTTTATTCTGCCGCGCCGCTGCCCTTTTTTGATCGAGCTCTTCAACCGTACAGAAACATTTGTAAGCCTTACCAGCGTCCAGGATTTTCTGGGCCGCAAACTGATGATCCTTAATGAACCGGCTTTGAAAAAAGGGACCTTCATCCCAGTCCAGGCCGAGCCACTTAAGGCCGTTTACAATTCCGGCTATCGATTCTTCGGTGGTCCGTTCGGCATCGGTATCTTCAATCCGCAGGATTAATTTTCCACCGGTTTGGCGGGCATAAAGCCAGTTGAATATGGCCGTACGAGCTCCGCCGATATGTAGATAACCTGTGGGACTGGGTGCAAAGCGAACCGTGACAGGTTTTTCCATTGGCCCTCCAGCTAACTGTTGTTTCCCAGAAATAGCTAATTGAACTTAAACTGGGGATTATCACTCATCCTGATCATCATCGGAAATGCGTAAATTCAAAATGACAAATCTCAAATAGCAAACAAATCCCAATTCCAAAAATTAAAAATTTACGTGAAATCCTTACTTTTCACATCCGGGCCGGAAGCTGGAAAAATCCTTAGCCGTTAAGTTGATTTCACGGATCGTGACGATTCGGAAGCTTGAGAACAAATGGGATCGCCACCAAACCCAGCAGGGCACTGATAACGTAAGTCGATTTCAGGCCGATCAAATCGCCAATAAATCCGACGATAACCACCACGGCCGAGCGCGCCATGAAGGATATCATCATGAACAGGCCGTTGGCCGTTGAAGGGCTGCTCCTGGCATGCTCCTGGATCATGGCCAGCATGACCGGGGTGGTGGAAAGCAGGGTAAACCCGATAAACAGGAGTATGGCCAGACGCGGCCAACCGTTCAGCATTGTAAACAAAAGCAGGCCCAGGGGTGCACCCACCAGCGATACGAGCAGGGTTGTCCGGCGCCCTAAAAAATCACTCAAAGATCCGGCCACGATAATGCCCACCACACCGGCGGCCTCGAACAGGGTCAGTGCAAACCCTGCCAGCCACAGGTTGCCGGTCTCTGATTGCATGAACGTCGGCAAAAAGGTGGCCATGGAAGCGTGCATGAAACCGCGCGATACAAGGATCACGGTCAGGGGCAGAAAAATGGTGTTCAATTCGCGCCAGGTGCCAGATACCGATGCACGGCGGTCGGCCTGATACCCGGTAGATACGTGCCGCAAGCGGAAAAACAGCCAAAATGAGGCCGCTATCCCGAACAGCATTACCGGATAAAAACCTTCCAGCCCTAAAAGCGATACGGCGCCCACCGCAGCCAGGGGACCCAGCGTACGGGCCAGTTCCCCGCCGGTCATGTAGTAACTCATGCCCCGGCCTTTCTTGGAACCGGCCAGTCTGGCAATCATCACCGGAGACGGCACATGAAACAGGGATACACTGACACCGGCAGCCAGCAGCAGTATGACCAGCACTCCGTAGCTGGGGGCAATCCCTATCAGGCTCATCGGCACGGCTGTCAGGGCCGGTGCCAGGATGACAAAATAGCGCACGCTGATTCGATCGGCCAGGGTGCCCAGCCAGGGATTCAGCAATGCCGGCAGCTGCAGGGCGGTGGACAGGAATCCGGCCTGGGTCAGCGACAGGGACATTTTTTCAATCAACAGGGGCAGCAGCGGAGACAGGAAGCTGGAATATACATCGTGGATAAAGTGCGCTACGGATACGGCCAGCACCTTGCCGGTCTGGAAAAGCGGGCTCGCGGTTGGATCGTTCGGAGGGCTGTCATGGGTTGGCTTTGAAAGAGATTGTTTTTGCATGGCCGGATTGATGGCACGAATTGCAGATCTTTGTCCAGCTTTAATTATTCAGGAAATTATTTGACTGTTCCAGTCAAATAATTCCTTCCCAGCCGGATATCGACTTCCGGCAGGAAGTCGATATCCGGCTCCTTAAAATCAAAAACCGTCTCCAGAAAAGCCATGGTGATCCGGTAAGTCACCCCCCAGAGCCTTTCAGGACCATTTTCGCCATCAAGCACAAAGCAGGGGAAAACGCGTTCTGAGCTCGCTTTGTCTTTTCTGCGAGAGTCAATGGTGAGATGGAAACGGGCATAGTTGGCCGGTTCGAGCAGGTGGCGAACCGGCACGTTAAGGATTTGGTCGACTTCCCAGTTCAGCTTAAATTTTTTCTGGTGCGGCACCCAACACACCAGGGGAAATATCGTCCGCTCAAACATCACCAGCTGCTGGGGTGCCAGCGGCCCCAAAAACTGCAAACGGAAAGGATTCAGCCGCATTTCTTCATAGCTTTCGCGCAGTCCGGTTGCCAGCAGAAAGGACAGATTGCTGGATTCCTGATTGCGGCTCTGGATCCAACGGTGCCAGAATCGCCAGCGGGTCAGCGGTGTAAAAGGCAGGCACAGCAGTTTGGCCAGCTTACTGTCTTTTTTAACGGAAATACTGCCGCCCGGACAACACAGATCACCCGGCTGCCTGACTCTGTCAGACCGCTTGTTCAAGACCAGGCAGGGTTCGGCGGGTCCCTGATTGTTTTCACAGCCGGGGACCAGTAAAAAAAGAACCGCTGATGACTGGATGGGATCGATTCCCTGACGCAGATAGGCGCTGTTCTGTGAAACCCGTCGATGCAGCGCCTGGATGATGTTGTTCTTCAGCAGCAACGGATTGGACAATAGGTTGTTCAATTGGTCGTCTGGCAACATGGATAACTTTTTATTGTTAATTCTTATTATTTCAGTTTTTCAGATACTGCGGGCTGACCCCGCTCACTTGGAAAACCAAATGTTTATATACGGCCGGGATGGCAGTATTCCCAAATTAATCCGCCTAATGGACGGGTGAATGACTCGATCGGTTTCAGAGTGACAGATTGCATTAACCTATCCTAAACGCCTGATTTTCAGACGGATTAATTTATGGGCTCTAAATGACACGTAAAATGCCTTAAAAAAGCAGGCTGGTAGGTGATGCGGTATCCCGATATTTTTTCTCTTTCACCCCAGACCTGCGCAACAACCTCGAAAAGATAGTCAAAGTGGCTTTGGGTGTACACCCGGCGGGGGAAGGCCAGACGAACCAGTTCCAGCGGAGAGGGCGTCTCGTGCCCCTTTTCATCGATGCGGCCAAACATCACACTGCCCAGTTCGACACTTCGAATGCCGCCTTCAATGTAGAGGGCATTGACCAGCCCGATGCCCGGATACCGTTCCGGCGGCACATGTTGGACAAATGCCCGGGCATCCAGAAAGACGGCGTGCCCGCCGACCGGTCTTACAAATGGAATACCGCTGTCGGCCAACTTTCGTCCTAAATATTCCATGGTGGCGTGGCGATAGACCTGGTAATCATAATCCAGGGCTTCCATCAACCCAACGGCAATGACCTCCAGATCCCGTCCGGCCAGCCCTCCGTAGGTGGGAAAACCCTCGCGCAGGATAAGCAGATTTCTAAATTGCTCTGCCCAGCCATCGTCGTTGCATATCAGAAAACCGCCGATATTGGCCAGGCCGTCCTTTTTACAGCTCATGGTGGCCGCATCCGCATAGGAAAACATCTCCCGCGCAATTTCTGCCAATGTTGCATTTTGGTAACCGTCTTCTCTCTGGCGAACAAAGTATGCATTTTCGGCAAAACGGCACGCATCGATGACCAGCGGGATACGGTATTTGTTGAGCACTTTTTTGACCTGACGGATGTTGGCCATCGAAACCGGCTGGCCCCCGCCCGTATTGTTGGTAACGGTCAGCATGCAAAAAGGAATGTTTTCCGCCCCGTCTCGTTCGATGCACCGTTCCAGTTTGTCGATATCCATGCAGCCCTTAAAGGGCGAATCATTGGATGGATCCAGCCCCTCATCGCACAACAGATCGACAGCTTTACCACCGACAAACTCCATGTTGGCCCGGGTCGTATCAAAATGGCTGTTGTTGGGTATGACGTGTCCCTTGCGAACCAGCGTCTGGGCCAGGATACCCTCGGCTGCGCGCCCCTGATGGGTCGGTAACACATGCTTCAGGCCGGATATCTTTTTGACGGTCGATTCGAATTTCTTCCAGGATTTACTGCCGGCATAACTTTCATCGGCCAGCATCAATGCCGCCCACTGCTCGGTGGACATCGCCCCGGTGCCGCTGTCTGTAAGCAGATCGATACAGCAATCCTCGGCGTCGAGCAAAAAGACATTGTAGTAGGCCTTTTCGAGGGCATCGATACGCTCCTGTCGATCGGTCATGCGGATCGGTTCGGTCATTTTGATCCGAAAAGGTTCGATAATGGTTCGCATATGGCCTCCCTTCGAGTGAGTTAGCACCTGAATCTTGCCCGAAAATTAATAAATACTGTTTACTGGTAATAATAATGGCAGTTCATGCGATCATCAGAAGCTGTGCAACATACCGGACCAACGATACCACTGCGAGCGCAAAGTTCATAGCGATTTGACAATTAATCTTTTCTCTGCGCTTTATAGTTTAAATACCATGGGTGTGTTTGACAACCGATAGCGGTTGTGAAATTATTCTTTAACAGACCCTACAAGATATACTGGACCGACCATAGGAGCAAACCGACATGTGGATAATTACCAGAGATGGCTTTTTTTCTGCAGTTTGGGACGAAAACTGCAAAGGTGACGAGGTGATGGTTCGCGCACATGAAAAAGACGATCTGTGCCGGGTGGTGAAAAAGCTGAGTGGGTGGTGCGACCAATCCCAGATTGTCTCCGAGGAACATGCCAATTATCGTTTTCGTATCAAATTGACAAAACCCGCATGGTCGTCATACGTAGCCGACTGGGCCTTGCAGATCGATTATAAAGATGTTAAAAAACACCTTATTCCGGATGGTAATCAAATGCGCCAGGATGCCTATTATGAAGTGTGGGAAGCCCTTTATCGCTGGCAGTCAAAAATGGAACAGGTGCACGATAATACCGATGTTGAAAAAGACTGAACAGGGAACTCAAAATGCCGTTATACGAATATCAATGCCGGGCCTGCTGCCATTGCTTTGAATTTCTGGCCCTCTCACCCAATGACCCGGTACCGGTGTGCCCGGAGTGCCGCTGCCCGGATGTCGACAAACTGATGTCGGCCGGATTTGTCCGGCCCCAGGGGATCCCGAGCGGATCCGGCGGTTTCAAAGCACCCAATTGCAGGCCCACCGGCTGACGGACGCGCTAAATGTCTCCGGGCCGGAGACCAGTGTAAATTGCGATGATCTGCAACCACACATTGATTGAAATATCGGCAGTCTTTTCTGAAAGGCTGCCGATTTTTATTCCGGACATCGAAATAACATATTCACCGCAGAGGACGCAGAGAAAAATTATGTAAGCTTGCCGCTGAGAGGGCGGCAAACTTAAGAATTCATCCGCCTTTGGCAGAATTGACTGCCATCCGGCCGGAATTATTAAGTTCGAATTTATTGAGATCAGCACTGTAAACCCACATGCCGAACAGACATGTTTTTCAATTGCCGGCCTCTCAGAGGCAATTGAAAAGAACAAAATTCCTCTGCGTCCTCTGCGCCTCTAATGAGCATAGCGAATGGGCGGTGAAAACCACTTTCTGTATGTTTACGAGAAACCGATGACAAAAGTCCTGCTGCTGCAACTGCCGATACCCCAGCTGAACTTTGCCAGACTGACCGGCAATGTCCCGTTCGGTGCGGCATACCTGAAACAGGCCGCCGCACGCAGCAAGGCAGCCCGGGTCGACATCCTGCCGCAGAGCACCACCGCGTACCTGGCCGATGAGGCCCTGCTGCGGATTATCATCGACCGCCGCCCCGACATCGTCGGCTTTACTGTCTACTGCTGGAACCTTGACCGTTCACTGTATATGGCCCGCAAACTCAAGGAAGCCCATGGGCCCAGGATTATCTTCGGCGGTCCGGAAATCACCCCCGACAACCGCCGGGCCGCAGCAGATGCGGTTGATTTTCGCGTTTTTGGTGAAGGCGAAGCCGTCTTTTTGAAACTTTTACAGGACCCTTCCTTTTGGCGTTGCCACCAGGCATCTGCCTCAGCCGACAGCATCTTCGAAAAAGGCCCTAACCCATACCTGGCCGATCTGCTGGAACCGAAAATTGAAAACATGTTGCTGGTGGAAACCCAGCGCGGTTGCCCGTATCACTGCAGCTACTGCTATTACAATAAATCCAGGGAGCGGCTCTCTTTTGCCGATACAGATGCCATTTTGAAGGCAATCCGCTGGGCCAGGGAACGCAATATCTCCGAAATCTACCTGCTCGACCCATCATTGAATACCCGGCCGGATTTGAAAACACTGCTGGATAACATCGCCGAGTTGAATACCGATCGGCGCCTATCCCTGGTCAGTGAAATCCGGGCTGAAGCGGTCGATGCCCGGCTGGCCGATTCTTTTGCCCGGGCCGGTTTTTCCTGGTTTGAAATCGGACTGCAGACAACCAATCCGGTAGCCCTGAAAAAAATGCACCGTCCAACCAACCTGAAGCGATTCAGCGCGGGTATCCGACACCTGAAGCTGGCCGGTATTTTGCCCAGGATCGACCTGATTGCCGGACTGCCGGGTGACGACCTGGCCGGTTTCAAGGCTTCGGTTGATTTTCTGAAAACCAATGATCTGATTGATGACGTACAGGTGTTTCCGCTGTCCGTATTACCGGGCACCGAATTTCGGTTGCGATCCGGGCAACTGGGCTTGATCTATTCAGATCACCCGCCCTACACGGTCACCCGCGTGCCCGGCTTTACCCCCGAGGATATGCTTCTGGCGATTGATTATGCCGAAGTGCAGCTGGATCTGGCCCTGTTCCCCATGCCCGATCTGGATATCGCCTGGCGCCGGACCGACAAAATAACAGATGACCGCACGTCGGAACACGTTGCCGCCAGGATCGGGCCGCAGCGATGGGTTTCCCGGCTGGTTTTATCCGGGCCTTTGACCCCGGCGCAAATCGGGCACCTGGCCGCAAAACTGACGCATCCTTATCAGATTCATATCCATCCCGGGGCTTTTGAAGCCGAATTTATCGATCGGATGCTGCGCAGGCTCACCGCCGCCAACCCATTCACGCCGTTTGAAATGGTCTTTTTCGAACCACCGCGATTGCCTGACACCAATCGCCTGCTGGCAGCTATTGCTCTCAAACGGCCCCACTTTCTGGACATCGAACAACGATTTCTGTTTCCCGAACCGGGCAACCGGGCGGTTCTTTTCACTCTGGTTTCCCAAAGAAAAGAGCTGCGGTTTAACGCTGAAATGCAGCGCCAGATTTACTGGTGGCAGCACAGTCGGATGCCTGATAAAACCGACCTGGAAGAGCTTTCGAATCTGGACGGTGTATTGATCGACACGATCCTCGCGCATGAGCACGTCCGGCAATGGCAGGATAGCTTCTCTCAAAAGGTCGAACAATTACCCCGCATCGGATTTGCGGATATCTCCGAGCAGATACACTGGTTCGGTCTGACCGCCGACACCGCTTACTACCTCACAATGCTTCGAACCTTGCAGTAGCTGTCGCCACAATTCTCTTTGATAGAACTAATTAACGTGTTTGGAAGGATTGAAACATTGAAGCATAAATTACAAGCAACAAATTACAAATAACAAACAAAATCCAATTCCCAAGCACCAATTTTTCAAACGATCGTAGCATTTTGAATTCAAAAATGCATGCAGTTCGCGTTTTAAGGACCGCGTTTGTCTTTGAATATATTATTGGAGATAACGATGCGCTGGATTTCCGAAGTGCCTTCGTAGATCGTAAACACCCGGGCATCGCGGTAATAACGCTCCACCGGATATTCTTTGATGTACCCGTATCCGCCGTGCAGTTGCACGGCCTGGGCGGTGATGCGGTTCACCAGTTCAGACGCAAACAGTTTGGCCATGGAGGCCTGTACCGTAAAATTTTCACCGCGATCTTTCATGGCGGCTGCTGAATAGACCAGCTGGCGGGCGGCCTCGATCTCGGTTGCCATGTCGGCAAATATCCAGCGCAGTCCCTGAAATTTGGATATCAATTGACCAAACTGTTCGCGCTCGCGGGCATACTTTAGCGAAGCATCGAATGCGGCCTGGGATACGCCCAGTGATTGGGCGCCAATGCCGATTCGTCCGCCGTCCAGAGCGGTCATGGCAATTTTAAATCCGGCACCTTCCGCCCCCAGCCGATCGGATGCAGGCACGCGGCAATCCTCAAAAATCAAATCGGCCGTATCCGAAGCGCGCAGTCCCATCTTGTCTTCCAGTTGTCCGACGCTGCAGCCGGCATTTCCGGCATTGACCAGAAATGCGCTGATGCCTTTGTGCCGCATGGATTCATCGGTCTTGGCCGTAACGATAATCACCCCGGCGTTTTTAGCCGTGGTAATGAACCGCTTGGTGCCATTGATGACGTAGTGGTCTCCATCCCGCACCGCCTTGGTGGTCTGCCGCACGGGATCCGAACCGGCGTTGGGTTCGGTGAGCGCAAAAGCGCCGATCACGTCACCGGTGGCAAGTCGTTTAAGATAGTGTTGTTTCTGGTCTTCATTGCCGTAGCGCAGGATACTTTCACACACAATTGAATTGTGCACCGACATCACCACGGCCGTGGATGCACACGCATACGCGACTTCAGACAGCGCCAGCACATAACTGAGGGTATCGGCGCCGGACCCGTTGTACTCCGGCGGTACCATCATCCCCATAAATCCCAACTCACCGAGCCGGCGCAGTATATCGGCCGGAAAGGTTTTGTTTTTATCACGGTCGGCGGCCGTGGGCGCGATGACCTCCTGGGCAAAATCCCGGATCATCGACTGAATCATCAACTGTTCATCGGTCAACTGGATCGACATGCAAACCTCCATTTAATTTTTCGAAGAAAAATTAAATCATGGATTGTAAAGGACCACGATCAACTCGGCGGTTTCGGTGCCGACATTGCGCAGCAGGTGCCGGATGGCGGAATTGAAATGCAACGAATCACCGGCTTTCAGCTTGTTGACGTGGTCCCCAACCACAATTTCGACCTTGCCCTGGAGCACATACGAAAATTCTTCGCCTTCGTGCTGGTAGCCGACGCCTTTATGTTCCTGCTTGGGATCGATGGTAACCTTGAAAGCTTTCAGGTGCTTGTTTTCAGCACCGGGCGTCAGTGTGGTATAGGCATAGTTATCGGTCCTTTTGGTGTAGGCTTTGACACGGCGTTTTAAAGTGGTTTCCTGTTCCCTCAGGAGAAATCCCGAATCGAGCTCCAGCGCCCGGGCTATCTGCAGCAGGGCGCCGACCGGAGGGATTTCTTTACCCGCTTCGATGCGCTTGATGGTGTCAACCGAAAAACCCGTTTCGTTTGCCAAACGGTCGTATGTCATCTTTTTCTGGGTTCTGGCCTTTTTGATTTTTTTGCCCACAGGCACGCGTTCATCCGCTTTCTTACGTGGCATATGCAACCTCCCTGACCCGGGTATTTCACCGTAATAATAAAACCGGCGGCTGTTAGCTTGATTACGGGATTAATTGTCGGAGCCAGCACCGATGTGACCCGAATCTCAGGCTATTGTCAACCCCTTTTAGAGCCTGTGATTATAGCAACAACCGTTTACATTCGCCACCCTGTTGATTATAGTAGTAACAACCCGAATACCGGCTATGGGACTTCCGCCGGCTTGACGCTATAAGGGTTTACAGATTTGTACGACAGAATACATAAGACCGGCGGTTGGCCGCATTGATCGGGCGGGATGAATACCCACTGATACCGCCTGATACGAGGGCTGTAAGATTTTCCGCTAACCGAAACCGGCCCAAAGCGTGTTCGCGGCAAAGGAGTGATGCACATGCAGTATGACAATTTTCTGATAAACACGTATCTTGGACGTCTGGATCCGGAAAACTTTCATTCCTTTCGAAAACTTGAATTGGACGAGAAAGCCCGGGATATCATCGACCGTTATCGAACCATCAACGCCCGCTATCCGGCATCTGAGCTGGAAAAGTCCGGCTCGGTGCCCCCGGAATTGTTTGATGATCTCAAAGCGATCGGATTTTTCGGTCTCAATATCCCTACCCGCTATGGCGGTGTCGGACTGAAAGTGTGGCAGTACCTGAAAGTCGTTGAAGAAATAGTGGCCGAAAATATGTCGTTGGGATTCACCGCTCTGGCGCACCTTTCCATCGGGGTCAAAGGGATTGTTCTGTTTGGAACCGAAGCCCAAAAAAAACAGTATCTGCCCCAGGCGGCGGCCGGTGATATGATCTTCTCCTATGCGCTCACCGAGCCCAAAACAGGCTCCGATGCCCGGAACATCGACACGATCGCGACCCTGTCCGACGATGGGCAAAGCTATGTTCTGAACGGACAGAAAACGTATATTACCAACGCAAATTATGCCGGCGGCCTGACCGTTTTTGCGCAAATGGATCCGGCCAAACCGGGGACCATGGGCGCGTTTATCATTGAAACCGATTGGGATGGTGTCAGAATCGGTAAAGATATGCCCAAAATGGGATTGAAAGCCAGTTCCACGGCGGCAGTACAGCTGAAAAACGTACATGTCCCCGGGGAAAACCTGCTGGGTCAACCGGGTGACGGGTTTAAAATAGCCATGACGATTTTGAACTTCGGTCGCCTGGCCCTGGGTGCCGGATCGGCCGGCATGATCAAGCAGTCCTTGAAAGACATGACCAGTCGATCGGCAATGCGGACCCAGTTCGGCATGCCCATCAATCAGTTCGAGTTGGTTCAGGAAAAGATGGTCAAAGCCCGGGTCAACGGGACCGTTGCAGCGGCTATGACCGCATTTGCGGCCGGTGCCCTGGATCGAGACCCTCTGGCCCCGGTGGCTATCGAAAGTTCTCATTGCAAGCTGTTCGGCACGACCCGTGCCTGGGATACCCTGTACGATGCGCTGCAGGTGGCCGGCGGTGCGGGTTATCTTTCCACGCAACCGTATGAGAAACGCATGCGGGATTTCAGGGTGACGACGATATTTGAAGGTACCACTGAAATCCATTCGATCTATCCGGCCCTGTTTGTTATTCGCGCCATTTCCAAAAAAATGCTGGCCCAACACAGGGACAGAATCTCTCAGGTGCTCTTTGTGATTAAGGGGTTATTGGGTACAACCGCTTCGAACCTGCGCTTTGCCCATCCGGATATGAACAAAGCCATGCGGTTTGTGCACGCCAGCGCCCGCCGGATAAGGTTTTTGGTGCATGCCGGGATGCTGCTGCACGGTAAAAAAATAGTTCAGCGTGAGTTTTTTCTGCGGCGTATTTCAACCCTCAGCGTATACATGTTCGGCATCCTGGCCGTCCTGGCCCGCCTGGAGGCAGACCGCAAAGCCGGTCGCCGTATCGATGAAACGCTGGAAGTTTTGGGTTATTTTTTAGAAGAAGCCCGTGGGGAGCGGCGAATAAATTTCCGTTTATTTACCAGCCGCAAGGAAAAGTATCACCACCGGATAATTGAAGATCTATTTGGCACCACCGCCGCTGCAGCGATTGACGGCAAGGGGACCCGCCAGCAGGAGGAGCCTGTTTACGCAGCAGATGACCGCTGAACCGGACAGCTGTTTGATCTGCTGCCTGGCAGATAACGCCAACATCACTCAACCGTCTCCGGCCTGCGGACGACCGCCAGGTTGGAACGCTTGAAATTGACAATGGCTTTTCTGATTTCGTCCATGTGATTCAGGGTACGCTGAATCAATTCACGGGTTTTTCGCTGTTCAAGCGTTTCTTTTGCCTCGATAAAATGAATGATCTGCGCCATCTTGCAACCTCAACAGGGTCGGCATGAAGTTAACCACTTTCAGTTTATTTCACAGTTCCAGCAGGTATTGAGCTACCACCGTCACCCATATCTTCGGTCGACAGGCAAAAAACTTTAACCCAAATATCCGGTTGTCAAATGAATATTACGGTACTTGCCGAAAACCTCAAAGATCTCGGTATCGAAAACATCAGGATGGACGAACCGGTTGCGCCGTATACGTCCTATCGTATCGGCGGACCGGCGAAATTATGGATAGAACCGCAAACCGAGTCAGAAGTTGTTACCATTTTACGCACGTTCAATGAAATCAATGTACCGGTGGTCGTCATCGGGCGCGGAAGCAACATCCTTGTCTCCGATCGAGGAATTGAGGGGGCCGTCTTGCACATCGGTGAGAACCTTGCGGACATAAAATTCCAGGGAGACGATGCCACGATTCTGGCAGGTACGTTGCTGCAGGATCTGATCGAGGCGGCTGTCGACAGGGGACTGTCCGGTATGGAGCAGTTGGCCGGTATCCCCGGCGGTATCGGAGGTGCCCTGAGGATGAATGCCGGCGCGTTCGGCGCCGAGATAGAGCTGGTGGCTCGCTCTGTACATGGGTATCGACATGATGGAAGCCCCTTTACATTGAAACGCGAACAGATTGATTTTGGCTACCGCAAAGCGCCGGAACTAAAAAAGCACGTGATTACCGGTGCCCGTTTTCACTTCACACCCGGCGAAAGGAAATCCCTCAAAGCAACGATGCAAGAGATTCTGGCCCGCAGAACCGCCAAACAACCACTGGAATACCCATCCTGCGGCAGCGTCTTCAAACGCCCTCCCGGGAATTACGCCGGCCAACTGATCGAAGCGGCCGGCCTGAAAGGCGCCCGTATCGGCGGCGCCATGGTCAGCCCCAAACATGCCGGCTTTATCGTCAACACCGGTGCGGCCTCAGCAGCAGATGTGCATGCACTGATTCGCCGCATCGAGACCGAAGTAAAACAACGATTCGGCGTGCAGCTGCAGCGCGAAGTCCGACTGATCGGAGCGTTTGCGTCCAACCCAGGTTAATTGCAAAAGAGTCAGAAAACCACACGGATTCCTGCCGGTAGAAAAATAACAAGATGAAATTCGATCTCCGGCTATGGTCAGTTTAGGGACGCCTATAGTTATCTAGTTATCAACATATTCGATCTTTGAAGATGCGTGATACATTTAAAACATCGATAGATCAGGGGTCGGGGTGTTTTTCAAGCAATGATATTACCATTTTCAATTAGCCTTCTATAATTGGCTCCTCTCTCGGCCCACCAATTTGCAGCAGACGGTTCGATGCCGCTTTTCCACATCAGAAATGCAGTTGTCAGCCCCAGAATTGTTTGCTGAATCTCATCCCGGCTGAAATTCTTTTCACCTTTGCCGCAAAAGAATGAACACTTCCCGTCTACCGGAAACTCAAAATGACAGTGGCTTGAATCCTCGATAAGGACTGAACATCGATAAAGGGGTCAAACCCAATGCCATTAACTTAAAGATAACACGTTGAAATTAAATAACTTATTGCCAAAAACCGATCCCTCTCCAACCCATTCCTTGTAAAATCTCAGCCACTCATCTCTTCACGCG
>Ga0126335_1000222_pt1 | contig 27190 bp, 18 predicted proteins | sample OlaspJWI45metaG_FD_108409 | JGI IMG/M metagenome (GOLD analysis project Ga0126335, IMG submission 108409) | Marine gutless worms symbiont microbial communities from Oahu, Hawaii - Olavius sp. 1 OAHU.JWI-45 metaG | ecosystem: Host-associated > Annelida > Digestive system > Unclassified | place... | reverse complement strand
GGGCGGGCAGAATGGCTAGTAGGTTCGTATTTCAAGGTCATCAAACAAGGTTGAGGTGTTGGCAGTCAAAAAAATGTGGGTGATTGAAAGGCAATCTTATTTAGGTAGTGGTTTTTCTCACATAATTTTTTACTAACTAAGTTACTTTCTCGGTGCATTATTTGCTTGTTATTTCTAGGATTTGTTGTTTATCAATAAAAAGAAACAAACAACTTTTGATTACAAGTGTTTTGGAATTTTGTTAATTTTTAATGCCGGGTTTATGGGACATTGAGGGCCTGTTTACTTGTACTTACTTATCTGTACACTGGCAGGTTGTAATCAGTCGGGGTGAGCTGATGAAGCAAGCTGAAAAACTACTCGATAACCTTGGCTGGTCTAAGGCTGTGCTTGAGATTCAGTACGAACATGAGGTATGATATGCTATTAGGATATCATGTTTTTGTTATGATAATGCCATGCTTTCCAAAATCCCATAATGTATATGAGCTTTCATGGCAAGGGTCTTGCTGCCTTTGACAAATTTTTCAATTCATATGAAAGTTACTGGAGCCAGTTGAATGCTGAATACTTGGTGGCAACTGAGAGTGCAAGACATTTTTTTTGCATTTTCCAGTCTTGCGAAATTGTGCTGCATTTTTATGTCCCACATTTTTGATGCCCCCAAATGACGTGTCTAGATGTAAAGTTAGGAGTATGTGTGCTTCTGTTATGAAAGAGCAGTCTTCATTGGATCAGATTTTTTCACAAATGTGCAATCGTTAACAATGTTTGATGAACGTAGATGCGTTTCAACTCTGTCAGATATATCCATTGATGGTTATTGTTGGTATGCTGTGTGTTAGGTTGGTACTGGTCTTGGTCCAACTCTGGAATTTTATGCTCTTGTTTCACGAGAACTGCAGCTTGCCGATGGTGGCATGTGGCGTGGTGAATCTGTCTGTCGAAATGACCTCCAAGGTAGCTGCTGATTGTACTACACCAACAGTTCCATGTTCTGCACTGTGTCCCCAAAACTTTACATGTTCAACTCTCTCTAACTTTGTCAAATCTTATCTGATTTTCAAAAATTTTGGTTGCTGGAAAGAGTGAAATTTTCTACAAAATTTATATCAGACTTCCCACTTGACCTTAGGCATGTTGCTACCCTACCTTGGGTAATAAAAAGTTCAAATATGCTGCAGTTGTGAAACAAAATGCAAACAGAGTACATTTTTAAATGTGTCGATGTTAATTCCTCTGCATATGTGTGCATCTGTAAGACATTTTCAGTACATTTATTTGTCAATAATGCGAAATATTTGAACAAACAAAGGCACATTTGTTTTTCTTCGAAAGCTGTGGGTGGCCTGGAATAGAGACGGTTGGTTACCTTTTCGCTGTGCACCCCTTCAAATTATACAGACTTTTTATTCAAATTTTATCTTCATCGCTGAATAGCATCTGTATGAACTTTACTAACACTGCAGTGACCTATGCTGTGACGATTTTTGATATCACGATTTGATTGCCAAAATAAATAAGTAAAAAAAGTTATCATATTAAAATTTTAAATTGAAATCAGTAAGTACAACAACAACAACCGTTTAACGGCCTTTGTTCCAGGACAACCCGGGTAGGCCGGTACCAGAAGAAACACTCTGCCTTCTGCCTTAACATAGGGCTGTGCTGCGTTCAGGCTGGGTTTCCTCACCTCCTGTCTTCTGGATTTTTATGGAGCAGGGAAGATAATGAAGGCAGAGGTACCGACAGTCCGGGTGAGCTCCACCCAACCGGACTAACGGCGCCCCCACCCCCACGACCCCCCAAGGATTTTTAAAGGCCGGATGCCCTTCCTGCTGCCCAACGAAAAATATCCACATTGGTGGAGTAAGTTATATTGAGTTAAAAGTGCACTTTGTCTCTATTTTCTTATAACTGCAGTAGATTTGAACTTTTAATTGCCTATGGTTGGATAAGGTGAGATGGAAAATATAGTATGAGTTATGTACTGAATTTTGTACTCTTTCCAGCAGTGAAAAAATTCTGAAAATCAGTTAGGATTTGACAAAGTTATAGAGAGTTAAACATGTGAAGTTTTTTGGAACACAGTGTGTTTATCAACATGTAATAATCTCCTTTCTACTTCTGTACATGTTGCGGTGATAATGAATAATTTTCAAACAGTAAGTTTGCTTCGAGTTTGGTGCTGCATTATCTGCTGGACCATGCTGTAGTTTATACTAACTGTTTTTGTTCTCAGTGTACATGTATTTGCATTGTGTAGTTTCTCTAATGTCTATGATGCTGTCTAGGTGAAGACGACACATTGTATGTTCATTCTATGTGCGGACTCTTTCCAGTACCAATAGCGAAGCATGTGAAGCCATCCACATTGTTTCGGATTAAATCAAAGTTTCATTTTGTCGGGAAATTTCTTGCAAAGGCACTGGTCGATTCCAGAATGGTATGCTTTGTTAATGTTGACACTTTGCTCAGATGTTGAAGTGTTGAGTATTGGTTTAGCAGTAAAAGTGGTGTTAGCTATCTAACATTTGCGTCACTGTGGCACAAGTAGCCTACGGTCTTATTCGGTATCAGTGGTGCTGCATTGGACTGGTTTCAGTCCTACCTGATGAGCAGGGTGGAGTGTGTGCAACGCGGTTTGGCTTGGTCAACACAAAACTGCGGTTTGGCGTGCCACAGGGGTCTGTCCTGGGCCCCCTACTGTTCATCTTATGCACTGCTGGCTTGAGCGATCTCATTGAGGGATATGGTCTTAACCCTCATCTATATGCCAACGATATGCAGGTACAGGGCTCTGGTCGCCCTGGGTCTGCCAACCAGCTCCAGTCCACCCTATCAGCTTGCCTGAACGAAGTGTCTGACTGGATGCGGTCGAATTGCTTACATCTGAACTCTGCGAAAACAGAGATCCTCTGGTGTTCGACCACTCGGTGGCAGAACCATCTGCCATCTGGTGCTGTTTATGTCGGAGAGAACCATGTGCTGCCCTCGACAACTGTTTGTGACCTTGGAGTTCTCATCGACAGCGATGTCGTTATGCGGTCTCGTGTCGCGTATGATGTGCGGATGTTTCATTGTGGAACGACAGCTCCACAGCATCAGATGTTCGGTGTTCTATTCTGTGTTCCATTCGCTGGTCGTGTCACTGGTTATGCCACGTCTTGATTACTGCAACGCAACACTCGCAGACTTCCTGCATCTCAGCTCAGTCGACTTACGGTCGGTGCTCAATGCCGGCGCCAGACTGATACATTGATCTTCTCTGTATGAGCACGTCACACCAATGCTGCGAGACCTACACTGGATGTGGTCTCCGGAACGCATCGATTTCAAGTCAGCTGTGCTCACTTACCGATACCTGCACTGTCTGGCGCCACAGTATCTTTCCGACTACATCGAGAGCGTCACCGATTCCAACTGCCACCATCTGCAGTCGTCGTAATCCTCGCAGCTAGTGAGTGATCCGACGTACGCGGCTGTCCACTGTTGGCAGTCGTGCGTTTCCGGTTGCCGGAAGCCACCTCTGGAACAGTCTGCCACCCGACGTCACCTCAGCTTCAACGCTGACTGTTTTTCGAAACCACCTCAAAACTTCTCTTTTCCCGAGCATTTCCTTCCTAACTGTCTTCGGCTTAACGTTCTCCACACCGTGTGTAGTAGTAATTTAGCAGTATTTGTACTTTAGGCCACTCTAAATAACTCTAATGTAATGTAATGTGATGTGACATAATGTAATGTAATATGTATCATATGCACATGTGTTTTTAAATTTAATTGATTACTTGAGTTCTGTATTTGTTTGGTTTATTTTGAAAATAATTGATGACAATTGATTTCATGATTTATGTGAAGAAACAATACAGTAATTTTAGTAAGTAATTTTTAGGCTGCATCCAATGCATGAGATGCAGACTATTGTGATCGATGATCCCAGCATCTGTCAGCCTGTCACATGGTCAGGCTGTGGAAAAACGGCTGAATGGATCAACATCCTATTTGGAGTGGAGACTCGAAGACCCAAGACACATTTTATTGGGGGTCTCCATCCCCCTCACATTGAGGGAGGAAGTTTGATGCAGCTTTTGCCAAGTTACTGTTTTGTCATAATATTGAAATTATCGGCACTACAGAAAACACTCCTAATGTTGATGTTATTGAGTTTTGTGTTACCATGTGACAGCTGGACATTCCACTGAGTCTGGTATTCTATAAGTGGCTTCTTGGTCTTGAGTCAGTGCTAACGTTGTCCGACATGCGGCATGTCGACCCGGTCCTGGCTGCATCACTTCAGCAACTTCACGATGTTGTCATACAGAAAAAGAACCTGGAGGCAGATTCTTTGCATGTAATAACACTTTATGGCCTTTTTTATCACATTTTACAGTTTTAACTGCATTCGATTCAAAACATAGGTAGTGTGGCATTGTTATTTTTATTAGTCGTCCAGGTAACGCTTAATAAAGTGGTAGCTAAGCAAAGGTGTTTTGGGTACATTTCTTGCATTTAGACAACTGTATTTTTTGATTGTCCGTGTAGCAGCTGTGTGTTGTAACTCGTTCTTGGTCTCATGTCAGCTTCTGGGTTGTAAGAATGGACTAGCTCCATCTTCTGGCCAATGGCAATTCAACCGTGGTTTTTGTAGTTGTATGTTTGTCAGAACTAGTGTAGGTTTTCTGTGTTATTTTTTGTTTAATGTACATGCACATGTTATTTTACTTCCTTATTTTTGGTTGTTAGTGCTAGTTGAGTTGATTGCCTATAAATGCTGGTCGCTGAAATAACCTGTTTTGTGTTGAGTTGCATGCAAAACCAATACTTACTATATGTAACTAACTGATTGCTGTGTGGCTGGCTGGTGTGTCTACAGACTGTCGAGTCCCGTCATCTGATGCTCGACTGTCTGACAGTTGATGGCTGCTCTGTTGATGATCTTGAACTAGACTTTGTATTGCCCGGCTGTCCAGACATTGAGCTGAAGAAGGGTGGAAAGAACATTGCTGTAACGCTGGACAATCTGGAAGAATATGTACAGGTAGGTTGTTTGACTGTGTTTGCCTATAGTTAGTCAGTAGTATTGTGTTTAGCAGCAACATATACCATCATTAGTAACAAAATGTAAGCATGTGTCACATCTGACATTGTGTAAAGGAAACGTGACACAATGTCACAATCACAATGAGATCTGTAAGCTGGTGAGAATGCATCAAGTAAGTAAGTAGAACCTACGTGCCATATATGGCAGTGTCTGTTGCTGTCACTCACTGTTATTGTAAAATAATAAATTAATAGTGGCAAACTGAATTCAAATAGGCCTACAAACTGTTTATTGCTTACACCTGAAACTCATGAACACATTTCTCTGCTACCAGAGAATCACTGGCTGACTATTTGTATGGTTTCAAGTGATACTCAGCTTGCAAGTCGTGATGTGGGAATATGTCACTGTGTGCTGCTCGTATTGTAGTTGGTTGTACGTTGGACGCTGGTCGACGGTGTTCACAGACAGCTTGAGGCTGTGCGCGAGGGATTTGAGCAGATCTTTTCACTTGCATCTCTCAATTTCTTCTACCCTGAAGAGGTTCTTAAAATAACTGTTATTTGCTTTTCTCCATTTTACCTGGCACCCATTTTATCGTCGAGGTCTTGTATAGTTACTGTTCTAGTTAGCTGTGCATAATTTACTCATTTCAGAGTTTAACTTAATTTTCTGTGAATACATTTCTATGACATGATTGGTCAGTAGTTTAATAGTTGTTCAATGTAAAATGTTTTGTTTTTGGTTGTGGCACTCTTGTAGCTGTTGTTGTATTGGTCTCTGTAATAAGCGTGAATACATTGCGTTGTTTCAGTTCCGTTCTCTGCGGTGCATTAGCTAACGTATTATTGTTAGCTGGTGTGAATGGTGTTGTCAGTTGGATGAGTTGTTCTGTGGCTGCCCAATGGAGTCATGGGATGTGCGGTACTTGATAGAGACATGTCGGCCGGACCACGGCTACACCCACGACTCACCGCCCGTTCGTTACCTCTATGAGATCCTGAGCAGCTATGATGCTGCTGAGCAAAGCCTTTTTGTCCGATTTGTTACTGGGTCACCACGGCTTCCGATTGGTGGTGAGTGCTGTCGCTTTTAATGTTGTTTGGCAGTAGTGAGTCCTTTACCTGCATTAACGCCAGAATAACTGGAAGTGTATCGTCACTAAATGGCCTGTTGGGGTACTTGCCTTTGTCGTTATATAAGTGATGATTCGGCTTAGTGGTAACACGTTGGTCTTGACCAACATAGTTGCTGTACATGGCACCCAGTCTTCACTGAAATGGATGACCATCTATGAAAATTTGAACAGTAAGGGCGACATACTAATTCAGCAGCACCAGGCAGCACTCGGTTTCAGAGATGTGCTGACTGTGGACTCGTCTGTGAATGTATGGGGATGCACAGAATTATTCAGATCCACGGACTGACAGCAAATGCTGCTGATACAGACTGATGCAGATCCTATTCTTAGGTGAGACTTTTATCATATTATAAGTGCTAAGAGTCGCTGAAAAGCAGAATGGATCATGTTCTACTGGTACTCTATGTTATATGCATGTCTCTCTTAGCTGAGGTTCCATTATATGCTAAACTAAATACTCGTAATTAACTATGTACATTGTACAACTGTACATTGCTTACAGGATTGCGAAGCCTCGTTCCACCATTAACAATAGTCCGCAAGATGGCAGAAGGAAATGAAAACACTGATGACTTTTTGCCGTCCGTCATGACATGCGTCAACTATCTCAAGCTGCCCGACTACTCCAGCATTGATGTCATGCGTCACAAGTTGTCACTGGCAATTCGTGAAGGCCAGCTTGCATTTCATCTGTCATAACAGTTGAGTCATTCGTAGCAATTGCCGTTGTCATGCTGTGTACAATCTTCCCACTGTGCAGCATCAGCAGTTGATATATCACAATTGTTATGTCTTGTTGTTAGAGATATGCTGTCTGCTAATGGCGTTAGCATTCTGTATAGCTCTGTTGACTGTTTCACTGCATATCTTTAGTTGTTCCAAGTGTTATGGAATAATCGTCCTTCATTTTAACGTAATGCAATCGGAATGGTCTTTTAAGAACATGTGATGTAAGAAATTACCTACAACTTAACATGTCTCTAAAAGAGATGTTTCATTTTTATACTAGCCATTCTGCCCACCCAGTTGGGTATTACATAGGCAGCCCTTTTCGCTTTTTGCCCGCCCAAGGCCCCCACTTCCTGTACCCATGTGTAATATGCATGCCAGTGTCATTCACCGGCCCGTCAGCACCAATGCCTGTTTATATTTCATCTGTGCATTGTCCGCCTGCACCTGCATGTGTGCCTATAGCCTGTCCAGTGCCATCGCAGTGCCCAGTCTGCTTGCTGTGGTTGCACTTGACACCTCAATTTGAACATACTTGGTACAGCTCCAAAGTAATGCAGTAAAAAATGGATTTTCTCTGAATGGAGCAAAGTGACAGTGCAGTATGGATGGTCTCGGTATTATTAGGCTGCATCGAATGCATGAGATGCAGTCTATTCTTACCGATGTTAGCAGCATCTGTCTGTTTGTCATGTGGCTCATCTCGGCTTCACTGTGCAAAAAATGGCTGAACAGATCAAGATGCTGTTTGGGATAAATACTCTTGGGAGCCCATGGAACATTGTGTTAAAAGTGGGTCTTGATCCCCACAGAGAAGGGGAGGTGGCCCAGTTTTACATTTTGGAACCCCCTCCTCTCTTCAGAATGGCTGAAGCTTAGAGACGTGAAATTTTGCACGCATGCAGAGGGTTGGGGGCCCTAACGAAAACTGTGCAACAGTAGGTCATATGCATATCTGCATCTGAGTCACGTGACCTACTTTTTGCAATCCCCTGTGTATCTTATTAACTGCTATAGTTATAGAGTCCAGTGTATGCAATGTGTATGATGCATTCGATAGAGCCTTCGCCAAATTACTTCGGCCGCTTGTTATGTACTTCTTATGCAGACGGATGTTGGTTTGGTGCATGGCTATTCATAATATAATATATTTTTGTGCCATGCTAATATTTAGCAAACTCGGGCATATGTTTTATTTGTCGAACCAGAAGTTTAATGGCATGAAATGAGTTTCTTTGAGTGGGGCATTATGCACGCAAATGTTCTGATACATTTGTTATATGTGGGAGAGTGTTATACACAATACTCCTGCATTGCTTTGCTTTCTGCGAAGCAAACTGGACATGCTGCTATGTTATACCGGGCGCAGCGCGGGCCAGGCCAAAGGCCTGGCCGGCTGCGGCCATAGTAAGATCGCGCATGTGCGCGCATACTATTTGTATTGTATGTGGTTGCCGCTGCTTACTAGTCTGCAGATTTGACCGTAATGAAAGCACCGTAACGAAATCTTGTTATGAAAAGTACCGAGTTACCCGTAACGAAAGTACTGAGTGACCCGTTATATCAGACAATTGTTATAATGGTACAATTGTTATAATGGTAAAAAAATACTTTATTCGGGTAGATAAATAACAAATAAGCTGTAACGTGTGCCTAAAGATTAGATCTGTGCTTGCATTTTAATAAAAATGCTACAGGTACATAATATATTACTAAAGATGTGTAACTTATCTAATATTCTACAAACAGCCAACATAAAATTTAAAAACATTTCCCTGTCGCCATCTGGCGACTGTCGATAAACGTTTTGTCAGATTACAACGCATTTGAATTGTACGAGTCACTTCAACCTTATCGTAGAAAAAAACACAAATCGACATATAGAAGCAACAAGAAACAAGACGCCAAAGTATTTTAGAGATAGCTGCATCGAATACGCGCTGCAATGAGGCGCTTCTAATGAGCTTTGCTCTCCGGGCTGCGACCGGAGTTTAGGTTTCCTAATGGGTTACTGTATTAATTAGTAGCAGTATGAGACTATGAGTTATTTATTGTTTGAGTATTTGAATTTATAAAAATTGATTAAATCAGATACAGTTTTGGTCTGCACATTTTGTATGAATTAATTTGTTTTGTTTGTGATTGATGTGCTTAATTATTGTTATTTTTGTTTTTTTATTTTTATTTGTTAATAACCCTGTAAGTTTAGATCCCATGGGTTAAAAACATTTTTTAAACGAAGTTTATTAAAAGCAATTGGAATGGCTAGAGGTCTGGATTGTTGTGCAAAGTGAACGTTTCAACGGTGTCGTGAAACACTGGATGATGATTGGCAGTCTTGAAAAAGAAATGAGACTTCTCGGCTGTCACCACGTTAGTTTTTTTTAGATTTTATTTTGTTGCTATTATTAGTGTTGAATCATTGGAACTTGTTTGCATATGCTGAGATGTGCTATGTACTCACTCTAAACAACTGAGAAATGTTGTTTGTGCATCACCTTATCGGCATCTTTTGTGATGATATATTGCAATATAGGGCCCACAGTTCAATATCCGACATTTATTGTGTTTCCTCTTTTTATAGATAGCTGCCAAATCACATTTACACTTTATTTACTAAATCTTAATTGCACATGTGCTGCTAACTTTGGCTTTGTATTAAAGGGCATGTTTTAATTGGGGGGATTAGGTTGTCCCAGTTGGGTTCCCTATAATGAAACCTTTGAACTTTTTGCCTTTTGTTGAGTATTCTCTTGCAGATCAGCAGCATGTAAGTGTGAAGTAGATCGTCATCCAGTTAGTGATGCAATATATAATATTGCTCATGCTTGGTTGTGTGGTGTATGAGTATAGTCCAGTTTTGCTGACATATGTGGTTTATGCCTTCATGTCTGTTACAAATTGCTTGTGTGTATAAATTGCTTTGTTTGTCAAAGTATCAAGTGTCTGTGAATAAAATTCTGTTGTTTTTTATTGTATCGGTGCATTCCCACCCGCGTTGTGTTATCTTATTAAGGCCAGTTGTGTTGAAATTTGAAGCATTAGACAGCATGATCGTACATGCAAGTTAGTATATGAAATGGTAAATTGGCAGTCTAAAGGAATATCGCACAGAAACCGGACATAATCACAGGCAAAAGATGAAAAGGTATAGTGATAAATTAATATTGACATAGTGAGAAATACGAGGGCAAAACGGTGAAAAAGTATGACTTAGCTGATATACAAGGACGATAATTTTCTTTGTATCGACTCCAGTCGACCGCACGAGGTATCAACTTAATTAAAAGGGACAGTTACGGTACCGATCTGGGTTTCATAACAGTGGAAGTGTCGCAGTAAAAGAAGAAATTACTGTATTTTTCACTCTTCAACGTTCGAAACAAGCATACATTTGTTGTTTATAACATTGTCGATTATCAGCCTACTTTGTAAATCAGTAGGATTGGCACTTCACTAATGTATCGTGTAAGTAGGTCAATTTTGCAGGCACCGCCTAGGTCATAACCTATGACCTCATTGGGGCGTGGCGCCTATCGTACGACATGTGGCGATATGTGGTGTCACTGGTGTGGTTATGATTGACAGATTTCACTTTTGTGGCTTCTGTAAAGTGTTCGTAAGTTGTTGGATTTTGTTGAAATTAAAGCTAGTTTATAGACTTGTAAAAGTGGAGTAACAATGGCCGACGTCGTTATTGTGTCAGCTGTGCGTACAGCCGTTGGTTCACTCAACGGTTCTCTGTCTACCCTGCGGGCTCACGAACTGGGCGCTGTTGCCGTCAAGGAGGCTCTGAGTAGGGCCAGTCTGAAGCCCGAAGACGTGTCCGAGGTTATACTTGGTCAAGTGTTGTGCGCCGGTCAAGGCCAGAATCCTGCTCGACAGACAAGCATCAAAGCAGGCATACCAGACACTGTACCGGCATGGATAGTGAATCAGCTGTGTGGCTCAGGTCTACGGGCAGTAGCTCTGGCGTATCAGGCTATACGACTTGGAGACTCGCGCATCGTTGTGGCAGGTGGGCAGGAAAGCATGAGTAAGGCTCCGCATGCAGTTAACATGAGAACTGGTGTCAAGTTTGGTGACATGACTTTTGCCGACACCATGCTGAGCGATGGTCTCACCGATGCATTCCACAACTGTCACATGGGTCGCACTGCCGAAAATGTGGCAGAGCGATGGCAGATAACACGGGAAGATCAGGATCAATTCGCACTGCAGTCACAACTGAGATGTGAAGCTGCTCGCAAAGCTGGATGTTTTGAGTCAGAGATTGTGCCTGTCTGCATCACTGGAAGACAAGGCATAACGGAGGTGAAAGCTGATGAGTTCCCACGTAATGGCTGTACAATAGAAGGCCTTCAGAAACTGAAGCCAGCATTTCCTGTAAATGGGAAGGGAACTGTCACAGCGGGAAACTGTTCAGGAATAAATGATGGAGCTGCAGCGTTGGTGCTGATGTGTTATGATGACGCTGTAAAAAATAATCTTGCACCGTTAGCACGTGTTGTAGCCTGGTCGCATGTCGGTGTTGATCCTGCTGTTATGGGCATTGCTCCAGTTAATGCAATCAAAATTGTGTTGCAGAAAGCCGGTTGGACTATTGAAGTTGTTGACCTGTTTGAGATAAATGAAGCATTTGCAGCACAGTTGGTTGCAATCATACGGGAACTTAAACTTGACGAGGCCAAAGTAAATGTATGTGGTGGTGGTATAGCAATGGGACACCCAATTGGGGCATCGGGAGCACGCATACTTGTTACACTGCTAAATAACCTTCAGAGAACTGGAGGGAAGAAGGGTATTGCATCGCTTTGTGTTGGTGGGGGTATGGGTGTGGCAGTGTGCGTAGAACGGATGTGAATCATGCCATGTGTATGTAGAACTTAGTAGAAAATACTATTTCATACTTGTTGTAGATTAAATCTAACAGAATGTAGTATTGTAATACCGGTAGTCTTCATGTCTTGTAATGCTAAACAATGACGTTTTTCCATAATTGTTTTCCAGTGCATTTCACTGTTTTATAACAAATATTTGTATTTTGTAAATTTGTAAATTCACTGATTTAATGAATAACAAGTTTTAGACTTCAGTTTTTTGAACTTAAAATTTGTTTAAGCTATTGATGTCTCATTATTGAAAAAAAATCCTGATGTTATTTTTCCCAAATTCATCAAGATGAATATCATTATGGCTAGGGACCAAGCTAATTCACGGGGGAAAATGTGCAATTTTTCACGGTAGGGTTTTAAAAATATGTCAAATTTCACAGGCCCCACAGCCATTATTTCAATGTGCTTGGTTCATGCAAACTAAGAAATCTGTCGAATTGCACAGTGACATTTCTGTAAAAGAAATATTTATTATTGTTATTAGCATACTAAGTCAAGAGTCACTGTTCTACTTAGACGATCTCAGTTTGCATCTTTCAGCGTCGATGCTGTTAGTAGGGACAGACAAGTACCATAGCACCAGGCGGCTCACCAAAACTCTGAAAACCTTTATAAATGAAAGTAAAAGTGCGGAAATCACGGGATTTCACAGAAATGGGCATTTTCATAGAAGACGGCCAATTTCACGGAAAATGTTAACAGCTGTGAAATCGTGAATTAGGTTGGTCCCTAATTACGGCTTTACAGTAAGAAAACCTTTACTGTCTACAGTCCACAGGCAGATACCATTCATATACAACATTAAAAGGTCAAATAATTTATGTGACTATTTTATGGTGTCTGCTGTGTGAATACCAAATTGTGCCAAACTCTTGTTTTGTGTCTAAAGTTTAGAAATGTTTCTAATTTAATAGGTTGTTGTGAGTAGATTTTTATGTTTGGAGTGCATAAATATTATGCTTCTTTATATGCACTGTTTATCACAGTTGACATATGAATTGACGTGTAAGCTTTGTGATTAACAAATTGTTTGTTACACTGACTTGTACAGTTGTATATTTGACAAGAGTACATTGTGCTAGTGTACAGTTTTAACCAACAAATTTTGATTTTGTATGCTTGCTAACTTATTGTGTAATTGTACAAAATATTTAGTGTTGTAGAAAATACTTTCAATGCTATAGATCAAGTTGAACAACAGTTCATAAACAGCGTTATTTCCACTCTGAAAAAAATTTCTATTTCAATTCTAATTCCATTTTTCCCAATAATTTCATTTAAATTTCTAATTTCCATTTCACAGAAAATTCTTTTAATTCTAATTCCATTCTTTGACTGTAATTCCTATTTCAATTCTTAATTCCATCTCAAGCAACAATTTCTATTTCAATTCATATTTTATTCTAATACATTTTGTCCGTCCTGCAGATACCGAGGTGGATGCTTCGGACTCACGATTGGCTGAAGCTAGACTTGAAATTTGGTATGCAATGAGCCATGATATTTGCTGCATTAAAATAACAAAGTGGATTGACCTACCTTGAATAAATGTCGTCATTTTAAACGAATATGTATCGGTAGATTAATAAAATAATTGTTTAGTCAGTTCTCTATTAGGCAGTAGGCACTAGGCAAGCTTTACAGAATGTTTTTCACTTCACACGTGGGACTCAAATAAGTTTTTGTAAGTACCATATCATGATTTGATATTGTTCCTGGCTCTTCAGGAAATCATATCCGGACATCATCATGTGAACAAGAATTTGTTTAAACTTTACACTTGACCTTGAAGTAGTTCTGCTACTTAGGCAATTTCTGATTGATATTGATATATAAAGATATATTGTTCAACACGGGTGTATTGAAAAAAGTGAAACTATGGAAGGAATTCCTAGTTCGAACTGTAGTTAAAACTACAAGAATAATGACTGCAATTCAGGAATTTTTACTAAACGAAATCTGTCATTTCGGAAATGAAATAATTGATCAGATAGTGATTCTTTAAATCACATATTCACAGCGCTTTGCAAGTAATAATAATAATAATAATAAACAGATTTGTATAGCGCCGTAAGGCTGTAACTTCAGAGGCGCTAAGTAATCAGTAAGTTGACAGCGGAAGTTCTGTCTACTGTCTATTGGTAATTTGATAGTTATTAGTTAAGGACAGGTTAACGAGTAATAAGATCAATATTTTTTCCGCTTTTTATTGCGTCTTCGGGATTAGCAAGTTTTCCTTTTGCATTACTTACTGATTGTGTAGTGTTTAGTTATATATAACCTTTTCCGGTTTGTTCGCAAAATTGAGGTTGGAATTTATTTTTATGTGATGAGAATCCACTTTCATCAGTATATTTCACTCAAATTTCGTGTTGTTTTGCTGTAGAATAAAAGTTTTGCAGCTTTATATATAGTACCGATAAGTTATCGCTGTTTTTCCCTACTGTTTAACCGTCTATTGCCTGGCATTCATTCCGTTATGCTCAACAGATTTTTGTGTTATTATATACGTTTATTCACCACTCAGGTAGACATATAAAAACATAAAATGAAGAAATACAGACTGACAGACAGATAGATCAATGTTATTTATCTCCAGTTTTTATGTTGTACATCCTACACTAATCTAGTTGGTTCTTTGTCGCGTATTTTTCATTTAGCGCATCGTAATTGCTATTCATGTTCGTCCCGCTTGCCAATATTGCTAGTTCATTGCTTATGGAGAATGAGATGCTATCCAGTGATCTTAGGACTCAGTTGCAGTTGTATTCCCATTTCGATGTATACTTGATGTCGTACATTGCACCATATATCTGGTTTAATGAAGTAATTGCTGTTTTGGTTGTAGTTGTTAAGTATGTCGCAGCGATTGGTTCTTCGGCGACGGTTAAGCTACAACACCAATTCTAATCGTCGTAAAATGTAAGGATGTGCCCCACTTTTTTGTGTGAATGGAAACCAATATGAATTACAGTCATTCTGTCCCTGGGTCAGCTGTTGGTGTGTGTAAAATGAGGAATTTTGCTGCAGTATGTAATCCGTAAGGAATAGGTATATGTATTTTACGCTTCACGTGACAATTGTGGATCTGTTGGCTTTTGTCAGCTATGTTACAGTATTACTTGACTACATGCACTACTCAAATAAAATTGATGGACGTGTCTAGAGTGCGGAAACTCATACAGGAAAGTCCACCATTAAAGTACCAGTATGGGAAAGTTCAATATACGTTGTTACACGATTGCGCATTTACAGAATTTGAATGCTAGAAATCATGGCAGCCATTTTCTAGACATAAGTTCGCAATTTATTCATAGAATTTGTATTATTTTTAACTCATTACTGTTGAATAATGTTCATAAATAATGGCGAGACTAAAAATTGCAGCAGGAAACAAGAAGTGTTCAAATTCATTTGAATTTGCCTTACAAACGTGCACATCAGGTGTGTATTGCATTTAGCGTTGAGGTCAGTTTAGGCTTTAGGTTGGGGTTATGGGTACATATAGGCCACAGCTGCCGTACTGCAATAGCGAACCTTCCCATACCGAAATTATGGTACTAGTTGCCGTACTCTGTAGACACTGCAATAATTGAAACGTTACACTGTAGCAATTTAAGTTGAATGTGGAAATGGCAGTTACATGTTGTAAAAAGTACTTAAATGATGGCAACTGTGCGTGACGTATATAAGCTAGTTCAGGATTTTGTTGCTACAGTTAAAACTAACAGATTGTTGATTAAGTTTCATCCCCTTGATGACTAAATAATTTCCACCTCAGTGTGCCACCACCCTTTACTTTAAGAGTAGTCTGTTGCAGGTACCACTAGCAGCATGCAATGATACCCTTGAATTATCACCTTGTCTGAATTTTGCCTGTCCATATACAGGCCTCTGATTGAGCCCCACACAATGTGTTGTTATTTGCAAATATGTCAATTCTTACGACACTGGCAGCTTTGTTGTATTTGTGTTTCTGTACAGTTTCTTACATTTTTCACTTTTTTAATACTATCGTATTACTCTGCATCATGTGATGTATGTTTGTTTTCATGTTGCTGTGATTCCGGATGACTGAAGTGTGAAAACTCCAGGTTTGCAATCTTGCTGGTGTTCTGTAGCAGTTAGCTGTAGTTTTTGCCCTTTAGCTTTTCGGCTAATACGTTGATGTCATGGACTATGTTTGTCTGTGCAATAATTCTTGAACAATGTTACACATTACTGTCACCCAAATTTAGTTTTATCTTTTTTATTGGAATCTACTAACATCTATAGAGACTGTAGTGAAATTAAAATGTGGAAGTGTTTTTGGAACATGGTGTACATGTATATGTATATTGAAACTTAACGCGAAGACTAGTGCATATATTTCAATGGCAGTGGATTGAGCTTTGATAATAGTCATTTTCTGTTGGTATTGTGTGTAAAATGCTAAAATCCATGTCTGACTTAGCTACATTACTGATGTCAACCGCTGTCCGTGTGCTGGGTGTGACAGTTGATTAGTATTTAACCTTCAGTGACCATGTCACCAAAGTTGTCAGTTCTTGAAACTACCACATCCGTAGTGTGCGTCACATTCGTCATCTGATCAACTGCGAAACCGCAAGTACCATAGCGTGCTCAACAGTTGCGACTAGACTAAACTGCTGCAATGCAGTGTTAAATGGCATCACTGGCAAAAACATTACTCAGCTGCAACGTATTCAGAACTCCCTGGCCCGACTTGTCTGTGCTCTGCCATTTTGCAGTTCATCAGCCCCATTACTTCGCTCCTTGTACTGGCTTCCGGTTAGACACAAATCAACCACAAAGTTGCTACATTACCCTTTAAAGCACTGCTTCCTTCACCACCAAGCAACCTACCTCTACGAGATGCTCAACACGTACTGTCCAACTCATGTATTGTGATTGCCAAGTGCTGGTCTACTGGTAAAGCCAGAAACATCTAACAAATCATCAGATTGTGCTTTTGCCATTGCAGCAACAACTACATGGAATCTGCTTTCCCAGAAAATCCGAACGATTCTCACACATTTTTACTCATCTGTTTAACCTTGATTGATTGCGTAGCTGACCTGTGCCTCCAGCTCGTCAATTCAACTGATGAACTATGGTGCCGTTATACAAGTCCTGTGATTGATTAATGATGCACTGTCTTTTTGCTGCAGGTGGCAAACTTGTTTATCATTACAAGAAAAAGCTTGGATCACTTCCGAAATGTGGTGACTGTAAAGTGAAACTGCATGGGGTAAGGCTTGTCAGTGCAATATTGCAGTTTAGAGCTTCGAGTACATCTCTGGCTGTGATGAACTGATGAGTGACACACAGTGAATGAGCAGTATTATACGCTATTCTGAGCCAGAACATAATGAGTTTACTGCAAATGTTATCGGCTATTACTGTTGACCTTAGGCTTTATACTTTGTAGCACACAACTAATTGACGTTTTATCTATGTTCTTAGTTGCATTTATGATAAACTAAGTTTCTTCTGTATCTATGGGATCTGTCCTAGTTGGCCACTGAATGTATTAATAGTAATAAGTAGCGAAGCATAGTATGGATATCAGTACTGGATTTTATGTGTCACTCTGCCGTTTGTCCATCCGTCACGCTGTGGCAGGCAGCCTTTGCTGGCCACAGGTGCATTTATAGCCAGTGCAAAACATACCACCAACCAAAGCTGCTAGCAGCATGTTCATAGAAATAACACATGTTGATGTTTACCATACTGACAAGAGCCTTTTGCAAGACGGATTGTCCATATTTACATTAGACTTACGCTGAAATTGTCAAGTTTTATTATGTGATGAAACAGTTTATCTGAGCCATATTATCAACATTTCACTTTTAGATTACACCATCACGGCCACTAGAACGCAGCAGAATGTCAAAACGTCTGAAAACAGTGTCAAGGACATACGGAGGATCTCGCTGCCACAAATGTGTCCGCGAACGGTTAGTCTAACACTGCTTGCCATCCTTATGGTTTGATGGTATATTTTTTATTTTCTTGTCTCATTCATGAAGGTTGATGGTCTGTGTTTACATTATTTGCTAACACTGCTTTGATGGACCGATGGTTTAAAACCATTTGTTGTCAGGTGCTTTTTTACTGTTCTTCTTTGGAAGGAAAGAAAGATATTCTGGGTGTGAAGTTTCAGTATTTTCTAAGCTGTTTTGCTGCCATACCATCTTATATGTACATGTATATTGCCACTGATGATCATCTGCAATGGGATAAACACCTAAGATGAGCCACAGATGTGGTGATATTAATTATTAATTGATGTTACTATATTGTACATCGTACACATATTATGTATCGGTCTTTGTAGAATAGTACGGGCATTCCTGATTGAGGAACAGAAGATTGTGGCGAAGGTGTTGAAGGCACAAGCAGCCATTAAGAGCAAATCATAATCGAATGACTTGAGAGTGAAATGACTCTGTTGTCGTCATTAAATATGCTGTCCAACTTCTGCTGCTTCTATAAATGTCACTCTTCTCAGCAGTTTGTACTGACACATTTTCAGACAAAACTTTGAAAATGTTGTGCAGAATACAAGTTGCACAGTTGTTGCAGTGGTTTGTGTCCTTGCTAAAACTGGAAGCATAGAACTATTGATCAATTGCTACTAGCTAGTTTCGTGCGGATTAGTGTAAAATGAACACATTAGTCAGAATGATAAATACCACTTAAAGTACGTATTATGTACATGAAAGCTATAGTCAAAAACTGAGAGGACTAGCATTTTTTGTTTTACAGAAAAGCTCTTGCATAGAGATTGTTTGGTAATGTGAAAATTGAAAATGCTGTGAAATGAACTGTACTACTGATGAAGTCCATTGCTGTAGACGTAAACAGTGTCACTTATAAACAGTGAAAAATCTAGCATATAGCAATTTTAAAGATGACCCTAGTAATGCTTGTATGCACAGAGTTATCATTTTGATGTAACACCACACGATTGCCTGTATAAGCAATTTTTGCCAACTTCCAACAAGAAGAAAGTGGCACTGTCTTAAAAAGTGAAAACAGGAAATGACTATAAGTTAGAAACATGCCAACAATGCACCATTAAAAATGTAATCCTGCATTTATGTTAAACCAATTTATTATTTGCATATCTTGTAAATTGATATAGTTGCTTACAAATGCATTGTCAAGTCACTGCAAACTGGTTACCAGCGTTGGTCTGATGAACAAAGTTAATCAACATCGGGCACAGGTAATAATTGGATGGGTGACAGTCTTCAGCCAACTAGGTCGACTCACCTTGGGGCAACTTTGCTTCAAAGCACTTCATAGCAAATGAATCAGCAGTGCAATCGGCTTCTTCACGGCAGTAGAATAAGTTTTACTACATGGCTCTACTGTATGGAAGTCCATGCCTTCAGTCCATTGCATATGTTACCCGGGCAGTTAAGGTTATCCATGGAGTCTGTTATGGGATGATATTTGTGTTGTGTCTGGCCTAGCCCTCTATATGCACAAAAAATGGACCTAGAGATACAAGGGGGTCCCAAAATTCAAAAGTAGGCAACCTGGAAAAGGGGGTTCTTTTTCAGGAGAGGGAGTGTTTGTGGTGTATGCTGCAGAGGCATCAAAAGGCAGCTGCAGCTGGTCGAACTGAAGTGTTTATAACCAATTATCATGGACAGACCGATATCCATTACGATTGGCTTGCATATTGCTTCCTTTGCCTATATAGGTCGGCGGAGGTATAAAACAGTAAACTACTGCATAATAAATTTATACTTTATACTGTAACATATCACATGAATATATCTATGACTGCAACCAAAATCGAAGTAAATATTTTGACTGAAAATATGGCACAACTCTTATGTTAACATTGCAGACATGTCAGTAAGCGAATCAAACAGTGAATTCTGTGAACTGTGGGTCATTGCTGGCACATTCATCATGTGTAATTCCATTGCAAACATCTTCAGTTTCTGTGTGTTGGTTAGCTGCAGCCTTTGTGACTGGCTAAGTTCGCATTCTGTACCACAGTAACTATCAGACAAGGTAAAGGCGTTATATTGTGAATTACTTACTGAGGCTATGCTAGTATCTGCAGCGGCAAGTGTTTCACTGATCTCAGTACTATCAAATTGGCATTCAACGGTTACGTCAGACTTGTCATTGGCTTGACAGCTGAAATGTGACAACACTTCAACATGTCTTACTATTTGTGATAAATGATCATCATCACTCATGCAAGCACTGGCTGTGTTGGCATTGCATGCCTTATTGCTGTTAACACACTGTTTGTTCTCATTATGATCGACTTCTAACGGACATGCAACCACTTGAATATCGTTGGGTTCTTGCACTGCATTCTCATCTGCCGGTTCACAATAAGTATCATATAATTCACCTGCACAGTATATACAGTTATCATATATATGCAAGAGATTTGTCAGTTAATTTATTGACATTACACTGTACAGTATGGCACCAGCAGTGCACTGTACTGCATATATACACCATGTTCAAAAAATCGAACCCCTACTATTTCTTGGCATAACTTTATACCCAAACAAGCTGGGTATGACCTACTAGTTGTATGCAAAAAGTTTGGTATAGGTCAAGACCCATTTGCATGGTTATTATAGCATCATTGCAAAACAGCGTGCCGCTCTACAGCAAAAGCATGTCACTTTCAGCATAACTTCACTAAAATGTGCCAATGTCAGTATTATTTGACGTACATAATTTTAATTCAAACAACATTACCAAACTTTATATGGCACGACTAGCAGGCAATAGCTTAATGATCTCTGCCAAAAAATTATGCACCACTGGCTTGTTTTAATAAGGTTATGCCAAAAAATCGTAAGGGGTCCGGTTTTTTGAGCCATGGTGTATATACAGTATATCACACACCATTACAGTTCTAAAAGGTTTCCTGAAGCTTTTACATTACAAGCCAGATATGGCTAGTATATACTCAACTGCAGAAAATCAGCACAACATATACTTTCAATTAGGGAATGCATTCCCGGGCCTGTTTTTTCATTCCCGGCAATCGGGAATGTGCAAACGTAATTCCCGGGCGCCCGGGAATAAGGAAATGCATGGTGGGACGCCAGTGCTTCCAAATGGGCAACGCGCGCGGTGCGCCATAGTTTATGTATAGATTCGTTACCCGCAGCGGGAGGCCTAAGTTCCTAACTGATGACAGATACAATGGCTGCTGTGTAACGACTAACGACTGTACTGATTAAAGCAATTAACTATACAAAGAACAAACTCAGTACCCAGGAAGCGTTATGGTATCAGTCTAAACGTGATCAGTGTCAACGTCAATTCAATCGTTAGCAAACACGCTATATAGCATGAGTTAAACTCATAGAGTACTGACACTACTGCGAGATGGCGGTCTTCGAAAGTGGTGTTCAGCAAGCGAACAAGTACCTTCTTGTACACACTCACATGTTGCCATAGTATGCACAAAGAAAGCAGAGTGTGTCTAAGAGTTTTGTCATGGAGACAGTTACGAAGTTTCGTGCCACCTTTCTAAGAAAATGCTGCCAGACACCCTAGTTTTTATACTCAACAAAGTCCGCCATCGTTAGACAACAATACTTAGAAACAGTAACTACGGGCTCACCGGCCCATGCGCTGAGCAGGGTCAGCTGAACTGTACATAACACTAGTGTAGTGTCACAGTGTGCATGACTGCAGGTGGCTGAGGCGAGTGCTCAGTCACTCACTGCTGCAGTATCAGCCATCCGCATCGCTGTAATAGCCCCTCTCCCCACCCTTCGCCTAATTTTCGCCGGGAACGAGGCAGTTCTATTCCCGGGAATTCGTGAACGGATAATGACCGGGATTCCCGGGAAACGGGAGCCCGGGAATGCATTCCCTACTTTCAATTCTTTCAAATGTACTTCAAAAACAGGCATGGGTTAGAAACTTACTCAATACTCAACTACTACTCTATCAAAATGTGTTAAATCTGTAAATAATTGTACACAACTGAACTGTGTTTATATTTAAAAACTGCAGAAAAGACTTGACACACCTTGCTTGGCAACAGGAGAGAAAAAATTAAGCAGAGAACTTTGTTTTGTGACTGCTGTAGCTCTGCTGACTGATGAATCATCTTTCTTCAGTAGCCCCATTGACATCACTATGTCTTTTGAACAGTTACGTGGTTTCTTGTTCGATTTTGTAGACATCTACAACCAGTTTTTGCAGCTATTAACTTTTCCAAGGCAAACTAAAGCAGAGATATGATATGGAAATGATGGGAACTGGCATATGACACACAGTTGGGTTCTGCCATAGCAAAAAATTTTATTTTATTTACAGTTCACATATTTTGTTTAAGAAAGACCTTTTCCAGTGGCCATAACAGTGAAAAATCATTGGGCACTGAAGGCTTCGCCTGAATCCTGTAGGCTCGCTGCCCCATCCTCAAAAACCTCACTCCTTTGCCTTTGGCATTGACCTTCAGCTCTTTGGGCCTCAGGCTGCAGCCTTTTCTCAATGTTTGGAGGTCTGCATTAAGCTTACATTTATGACAAAGCATCATACAATACACTGTCAGTTTGATAATTATATTCTCCATGCACAGGCACATTGCTGATTTTACGCATTATACCACTGCCCTAATACAGGGCCGTGCACGTTATGTCAAACTCTGTATCCACAACATCACTTTATAACTGAGTGCACGGCGGCTGTGCACCGAATTTACACTTTAGGTTGCAGGCCGCCGTGGACGTATACAGTACTGCGCACACGGCCGCCGTGTCCCTAACGCTTGCATAACATTTTACACAAAGCTTTAGCACAACGTGTGCAATCGCACTGAATATCACCGAGCCTGTCAGTTTGGTATGTTTGGCGATCCTGAAGTTTCACTAGCACACCAGTTATCAACGCCCTACCCTACACCTAACCCTAAATCATCAGTGTAAGCCCGACCCTAACACTAAACCTAACCTCTAACCTAAACCTCAGCCTAAGGGATTTCCATGTGAGGTAGTGAAACTGCAGGAATGCCGTTTGTTCCATAACTTGTGCCAAATTACATTTTTACGTTCTGTTGTTGATAACCATGTGTCACAAGCAGCTAGTTCACACTGGACACGCGATAATTTAACGCGTTTAGATCCCATTATTACTAAACAACAAAAATATCACAAATTTGTTTTTTTTTTGCCGCGAATAATAATTCACATTTTTCTCGAGGAAGGCTGTGCAAATTAATAATCGAATTTTCGTTACCGGTACTCCGGTAGTCTAATTTGAACCTACTGTTGCTCTCACAAGTCGGCTATTTACTCATATTGCATATGTATTGTTGGTATTTTGCTATCATAACTTGTTATTGTGCTCCGATTATAAACAAAGACCAATAAGTACATTTTTCGTGTTTAGCATTGTTTTGCGTTTTTCGCTAAACCCATATAAACTACAAATTGTTGGTCGCTTAGACTATTGCACATCCTTAGTAGGTCCGCCAGTCCGGTTTTCGATATGGAAGAAAGAGTAGACACTTATCGGACCAATAATTCAACCAGTGAAACTCGGGTAATTGAAACTTGTGTGTTTGCTCCGTGGCCCTACCTAAGAGGTACGAGCTATACAGCCGACAATCAAGAGCCACGACCAGTAATGGCAAGAGAGGCAGAATTCGCGACATACATACTTGCGTTACAAGTGGGTGTTTCAATGTGTAGCAGTTATTGCTTGAGATTTTCATCTGTGACGAGCAAAAACTCTGATTTAGAGCAGTTTAGCTTATGAAGTCAGCAATTACGCTTTGGCGTTAGCAATATTCTGTTAAGTTTAGCCTATATGTAATACCAGTGACAGCAGCGCCATCTTGCAGTTAAAAAGAGCGCTGGTATTAAACAACGTTAACCTTGACTCGCATGCAGTTGAGGAAGCCTTAGTCCGTTCTGTGCTCTTCTTTCATTTACCAGTACTTGTCGGTTATTTCACCAGATTTAATTTTCTTAACCTTATTTTTAACCTTAACCCTACGGGTTAAATAACCGACAACTACTAGTTTACCTTACTACTCTGTGTTTTTCACTCTACAGATCACACACGCTCGGCTAACGTGTTATACTTAATCAATCAATCAACTAATCTCTATCAAGCAATATGGCCCAAGACAAACACAGGAAACAAACACATGTACAAGCATACAAAACATTTAAAAGCCCAATACGGCAAAAGAAGAAAAAAAGCAACAAACCACAAAGATTTACATGGCATACATGCACGCAACACGGACACCATTGAGTTGCTGCAAGATAACCATCGTGTGCGGAAAGTACACTTGGCATTGTGACATAGGGCCAACATGTACAGTGTCAAAGCCTGGAAGAACAGTTTCGAATAAAATGTTCGTAACATTGTCATACTTATTGATACCAAAAATAGCTTTATACACTTATTATAACAAGAACGAAATTTAAACAAATTACCAGTACTATAAAAAATCCACAAAGCAATGTCATAAAAGCAAACAATTTCAGTTTCACACGTCGAGAACACTTACTAAATTTGCGAATTAAAATATTACAGTACATAGAATGGACTCCGCGTTGTATGTCATTGTTATCAGATAGGTTATGTGTTATAATGTGTCCCAAATACTGAATGCTTTTATAATCGTAATCGTACGTTAAACTTATATTACTCAGTTTACACAGCCTTACTATTATCAAAATGACAGCGAATTAAATATTCTTTGACTGTTTTGTTTATGTTTTGTTTTGATGACGAAGTAGATGTTTAATAGGGACCTAGATAGTACGTCAGTCATTCGATAGGTGGCACTAGGGGTATCAGGTCCTAGCAGCACGAGCTATAATATTATAGATTTTGTGAAGCCAGAGTAAACAACATTTTCGTGAATATGAACCGTGATTTCGACAATACAACGTTACCAAAATTGAAGAGTCATGCCGTACTAGCCATAAAACTTGTTGAATGCGTTGCTAATTGTGTTTTGCAGTGTCTAGTTATCGTTTTGCACAGGCGGCAGTGTGCTGTATGTCAAAGAGTTGACATATTTTTGAGAAATTTTATCATGCATAACTAGAATATCACAGTTCGGATTTTTCTCAGCATTTAGTTGTATGTTTTGTCGAATTATTTTCATGTTTACAAATTATGCTGATACTGAAGTTCCAAACATGACGACACAACTTAGTAGGCCTAGCGCGCAGGACACTGTTGAGTTTTAATTGTGAAATTTATGGCATTTTAGATTTTTATTTCTGAATCATCCTTGTCATTGGCACATTATAAAAGCACGATAAAGGTCTGAGTTTGCTGAAACACAGAAACACCTCTGTAGAGCTGAGTTGTAAAATAATTAAAAATACGCTAGGTTATTCAGTATTGACGTTAGCATCAATAACTGATGTTTGAAAAACCTAAAAAAAAGTTCAAAAGTTCAATTTTAGGTGATTAATGGCTTAAAACAGTTTATTTGTAATTTGTTAAAAATGTAATTTAATAAAAGTATTACTCAAATTTGCACTGTAGTTTGTCAAAGTTCTTCTTTCACTGGAATTGTGTTTAGTTTGATACATTATTTTAGATAACTTGAAAATCAAAAAACTTTTTTCGGAAAAAAATGTATAAAAAAATTTCCCAGCCTTGGCTGGAAACAGGATTCCACTCCTTTTGCAACAATCATAGGCACTACAGCATGTTGATGGCTGGCATTTGTGCTAGTTTCCAGAAATAAAGATAAGCAAACAATATCTACATTAATGTTAAAGATCAGCAATAGATAAACACACAATACGAGGACAGAATAAACACATAAAGCCGTGGAATTTACTAAAACTACAATGAAAATGTTATGTGTGCATTTGTGCAACATGCACTGCCGACGTTCTAGGATCAGTGACTAGCGCCACCTATAATTTTGCAGTTGGTACTCGTCGCTGCTGTAAAGCTCTCCATTGTTTTGTTTGTGATTTCTTTCCACGGATTTCTGTTTAGTTTATGAATGGCAGACAAACGTGAATCAGGTGGCATGTTTTTCCATACTATGGCACTCTAGGGTTGCCGTTACATTACATTACGTTACATTACATTATAGTTATTTAGAGTGGCCTAAAGTACAAATACTGCTAAACCACTATTATACACGGTGTGCAGAAGTAGAAATCGAAAACAGTTAGGAAGGAAATTCAAATTGCAAATGGGTCAGTGATATTTTCTGTCAACGTGGACGGATGTGCGAAAATCTGCTGTTTTCTGTACGTGTGGACAGAAAGTAGGGTTGGGTTTGGGGGACGATTGGAGATTAAGTAGTAGTAGTAGTAGTAGTAGTAGTAGTAGTAGTAGTAGTAGTAACTTTGTTTAATCACAGCTTTGTCAACTGCAAAGCTATATTAATTTTGGAGATTAAATATCTACGAAATGAAATACAATATAAGCCTAAATGTTGTACATACATGGGAATACTGAAATAGATAAAAGGATAAACGTCTCTAAAATAGCAAACAACATAGTGTCCCTGTGGAAGTTGGTTATATAGACGATTTTACAATGTAGTAATAGCAATCTAACCTCAGAAAAGCATATCCACAGTACTATTAAGAAATTTCTGGGGAGGGAGCAAGCCCCCTCTCCATACCCCATCCTGTTACTTTAATGACAAAAATGAAAGAAAATGCAAAGCGAATGTCTTCATAAACAAACCGAATAACCACACTGTAGTCAATTTCTAGTCATCTGCGACAAAGTAGTTTATTATGTACTATCACCTATTTATGCAATAGTGAGAAGGTTGAAAACCCGAACTACGTCACCTTACCTCACAGAAACATGTCAGTGGTACTATAGTCTTGATTGAATGCAATTTCCTCATCAGACAATGAATGATCGAAGCTGAGATTGAACGTTGCGCGTAGAACTACAATAGCACTTTTTGTCTAGGCGTGGTCCTTAAAGTTTAGGGGCCACCGTTGGTTGTAAGCATGAGTTTGCTGCGGCAGTGGAAGTTTAGGGGCCACACTGCATAGTGGTGGTTACAGCTGGTCAGGGGTGAGGACCCTTAATCTCCACTGTAGCTGGGTCTTTTTTAAAAACCGAAACCGCAGTTTTTCTGAAAACAGACCAAAACCAAAACTGCTGTATTTTGTACCCGGGACAAAGTATCTACTGTACTGGCTAAAACCTGTTTTGGCCATAACTTCTTTATTTGACGAGATATCGCGATTTTGATGAAACAGGCTGTCTGCTATCACGAAATCAAGCATAAAAACCGCATTTTTCTGACCATGTGGACGGAAAATAACATTTACATTGCAAAACAGTTGCGGGTCTTTGACAGAAAGCATGATTCGTTATCTTCTGAAGGCAAGGTGGATTACTGTCGGGGGG
>Ga0126335_1000221_pt1 | contig 27239 bp, 9 predicted proteins | sample OlaspJWI45metaG_FD_108409 | JGI IMG/M metagenome (GOLD analysis project Ga0126335, IMG submission 108409) | Marine gutless worms symbiont microbial communities from Oahu, Hawaii - Olavius sp. 1 OAHU.JWI-45 metaG | ecosystem: Host-associated > Annelida > Digestive system > Unclassified | place... | reverse complement strand
TATTAATTCTTAAATAACTAACTATTGAATTTTATGGTGGGACTGATTAATTAATGTCATGATGCATGTCATGATTAATGTGTCGCCATGGTTTCTCCACAAACCATCAACATTTATTTAAAAGACTATTTTGTTTAATAAAAGTGTAATAACTTGTAATGTGGTTTGAACTGATAAGTAAAACAGAACTATATCTGAAATGATGCCACAACTTTGTAATGACAGTGTTTTATTGCTTGTTGATTGTAACATGATTGTTTTTGATGGATGTTTTACTCAGCAGGCTGAGTGTAGCTATGTGGCTGTCGTATGACAGACATAAATAATAATAATGTATTAACTGATGGTTTTGTTGTGGTATTGTGTGTTTGCTGGGTTACATGTCACTGGTCCGAAGGGTCACGGGTCCAAAATATTCCTGATACTAACCCTTACAACTGACCCTAACCTAACCCTAACAGTTAGTGGCCAGCTAGCTGTGAGGTTGTATCTTTTGCACCAGTGACCATTCAGACTGCTGACTGTTTGGACCACGTGAACTGTTACTGTTTGCTGTAAGTGTGAATTGCGAATTGCTAGGCCCAAGTGACACGTTGCTTGATTGGTTGCGTTTGTGATGCTAGCTTGTCAGTTGTGCGGTCTGGCATTGTTTGTGAGAAGTTCTGCTTGTGGTGCTGTGCTAAGACGTGGATCACAAGCATGTGTGTGTTCGGTGTGCTTCGAGTGTTTGGATATTTTTACAGGACATGTGGCTAGGGTATTTTGGCGTCCTAGTGAATGTTGCATGTGAAATCTGTGTCTCGTCATTTGCCTTCAGTAATTGTCACTGTGTCAGTTGTGTTGTGTACTTGTAGTGTTGGTAATGTGCAGAGATTTGTTTTTGTTGATGTTTGTCAGTTAGTTCAGTCTACATCAATCTTTGTGTTACATGTTAAAGATATGTAGTTGATGCTGTGCCATAACAAACGTGTTGCCTCTAATTGTTGTATCTCATTGGCTGCCATGCTTTGATTAAATAGTTTGATGTTCGTAATTGGAGGTCAGGTAGTGTAAAGGTAAAAAATGTCTGGTAGGCTAATGGTGAGTGATTGAGCAAATTCATCATTTATTGGATAGTATAAACCGATTCTAGAACATACCAAGTATAAGCACTCTCATTACTTTAGGACTTTTTAGGTGTACTTTTGAATTTGTTCATGATGAAAGTTGATTACTGAAATTAATATTCATGAATAGTGAATGAGTTACCGACGTTAATGCCATTGTACACCTGAATGCACTGAATACTGTGTTCTGGATAACTTCAAACCAAAAAATGAGTCATATGACAGGAAACTTTTCTGAAACGCTTTCTAATGCCATCGCAGCGTAACAAAAGTCGCTATACCCGACAGATGATTGGGTAACGGTCTCAAAACACAATGGCAAGTCTCGGCAGCTAGCAAAGACAAGCCCAGTAAACCTATTGCACCGTTGTCACTAATGTTGTCCAACTGAAATCTTTTTCTCGGTCTTCTCTTTGTGTCGTGTTACAGCAACAGCACTGTGGGTGGGAAGTCCCAAATTTCAATTGACAATTTGAGGACCGTTAGTGGTTGTACGTTTGTTGTTCCAACTTGCGGTCGTTTAGTATCGCGGTGTCACTAGAAGGAAAAGTAATGTAATTATGTGCTTTATTGTAACATTATTACGATTTAAGCTGTCGAACTTTCTTATTAGTTGATTTTACTTTCATCCAGTATATTAGTGACTGAATGTCACGTGTTTACTCAAACTGTTTCCACCCTGGAAATTGCGAAGCAAATCTGGCAAGATCAGAGTGAGTAGTGAGTAAATCGAGTTACCATAGTCATTGTTTACTATACTATAGTAGACTAGAGCTGGGTCGATATCGTCTTTACCGATATCGATATTTACCGATATTTATGACTTATGAAATATCGACGATATCGATATACTGCAGTGCTTTTTGGCCTACTCACGTTCCAAGCTTTTGAAAAAGTTTTTTTGCTTTTGACTTTAGAGACCAGACATCATCGTCAGTATCATCAATGACGTCCATGCTGTGGCACTTTCAGTCTTAATAACGGGTATCTCTGCCATTTTCACATTACAAACTACGTAGTCAATGACGTCAAAGTGTCAAATCAACTTTTAGATTAGCTGATAGAGAGTGTACAAATGTAACGATGTATCACATTGCCAGATGAGATACACAGTTTTACTCATATAATTACTTTTCTCGTCAAACAGTCCGAAAAATATCTAAAATTGCCGATATTTTATTATCACTAATACGATATTGATATATCAAAAACGATATCGAAAACGCTGATACCGATACAATACCTATAATATCGTTATCACCAATATTTCTATATATCGACCCCGCTATTTACGAATGTTATTTGACTGCACTGAGTTAGAAATATCACAAATTCTACAAATAAATTCACAATAAATTGTGAATTTATGTCTATAACATGGCTGCCATGCTTTCAGTTCTGCACATGCACAATGGCATATTAACGAATATTGAACTTTCACTTACTTTAATTTTGGACCTTCCTGTATGGGTTCCTGTATGGGAAGGTCAAAATTGCTGTATTGGTTCCTGTTCTGTTCTAAACCTAGCTAATCATAACCATAAACTTAACCATAGCTGCGCCAGCCACTGGGCCACATTTTAGGATTTGCCTCTGTGTTTATCCTGCAGCAGTAGCAGTACGCTGATAATACCCAACAAAGTCTGTATTTAGTAAGAACTATAAGTCATTTTATCCACTGTTAGTCTTTGATTTGGTAAAGGTTTGCAATAAGTCCGGTGTTGGAAACTACCATTTTTGTGACTTCGGACTTACAAAGGAAGCATGAGGTTTTGGGTGGGTAGGATTTAAAACAACAGTGAAAAAGCGATTTAAAATGCACAGGAATTTGTCCATAAACTGAATAAGCCGCAAACAGAATGGTGGCACTACCTAGTGAATGCAGCTGAACTAATTTTAGTGAAAGATTTTTGATGAGAACGATGTTAAATAGCACTTTAAGTCGGCAATGTGCATTGGAACACAAATTTTTAGTAAGCACTTAGCGTTAGAACACAAATCTCTTTGTCGCTTCAAGCTCTTCTGTCAAGCATATGGCCGTATTTTGTTCTATGTGTCATTTGTGACATTGGTTGTTTTTGATTGTTGAAGAGCGTGAAGTCTAAGATGGCGGCTATTGGTGAGCCAATGCAGATCAGTTCACATACGGTAGACAAAGTTGCAAAAGCAAAGTTGACTCTGGAGACATATTACAGTAATCTCATAACACAGCATGCAGAACGTGAAAACAGGTGTGTATCATGCTGACCACTTCTATATATAAGGCACTGTGTGTGTTTGTATGTTTGTGTGTTTGTCTGCTCATAACTCGGGAACTGGTAGGGCGATTGTCTCCAAATTTTCAGGGTAGCTCCAGGGCGCCCCGGAAAAGGTTTAAGGCACAAAAAATTAGGGGGGGGTGAATGGACGGGCAGAACCGCTAGTTTGTAGATATGGCTCCATGATCACACGTATTTGGTTTGTTGTTAGACAAATGGCCTTGCTGTGCTAACTCATAGCATGCACATATTACTCCCTCTTCACTTTTCATTGTGTGATATATAATTTGTAGAGGGTATATGTAACTGTTTAAGAGTTATTTTGGTGTACGTGTGTGCCCAGATTCATCAACACAGTAGATAGTACAACATCCTTCAGCTACTAAGTCCTCATAAAATATATGCAGGCTCGTATCTAACACTGTTAGTGTCCAATGACATACTTGCATTCTTTCTGATAAAAATATAGCATTTGCTGCTGCACTATGCTACAAGCTTGTCATGTTACTACAGCTCAATATTAATTGTTTTTCTCTGTCGATTGTGTGCAGACAGCAGTTGCTGGAACAAGCAATGGAAAAGGATGGTTTAACAGAAGAACAAGTATGTTCATTGTTCTGTGCCATCTAATAATAAATTGCATTTAAAATTAATACAAAAAAAGTTATTTTGTTTTTCTTATTAGCTATTTTTAGTAGTGTGGTTGCAAATTATGCTAACCTGTTTAATGTAGTAACTTTGCTGTCATAAATAGTAAACAAGATTCAAACAAGCAGTGAGGAAAAATGCTGTCTGTATTGTATGGTTAACAGAAAAGTGAGAAGCGGCTGCAACATGCAGTAAAGGAGACAGAGTTTTTGCGACTGAAGCGGTCCAAGTTGGATGTACAAGACTTTGAGCCGCTCAAAGTTATTGGTCGCGGTGCATTTGGTGAGGTAAGCGAGCCGTGTTGCATAGCTTTTGGTGCCTTGTGTGTGGACTTTTTAGATACTAAAGATCCTGAAACAGAAATGCTGTAATCGACATTTAATTGGCCTCCATAGTTTGAACAGTACATTCTCAGCTGGCTGGTACATATTTGTGGGCCTTGGTAAGAAACAACTGAGAACATTGGTTGGGTTACTCACTGGACATATTGTACTCTACAGACGCCAGTCTGTTACAAAGCTCCATACAGATCCACTTGTAGAGAAGAAGAGGAAACTTCGGTTTCCTTCTCAGAAAAGTGTTGTGCCTATATGATAACTATGAACTCCGTTATGGCAGCGCATCTTATGGAGGTAGTAATACTCAGTAAAGTGAGGCCTAGTACTCATATGAGGTTTGCAAGAGCCTCAAAGAGGTTTATACAACCTGTGGTCCTACCTGGGATGTGCATTGGGCCAAACTGATGTGCCCTCAGCAGCTGCAAGGCTGTCTGCCCCAAAGGTAGGGTACATACTTGTTCTTTGTTCAGGTTACATTTCGATGCTCCTTGATCCTATTGGGTTTTTGTTGTTAACAAGCATTCCTGTTAATTATTGTTACCAGTCTCTGTGTCTTTTGTATAAATTGAATGCCATTGGTTTCGCAGTGTGGCCACTGGTTCTCTGGTTTTAGGCACACTCATATGCCTGCTTCTATTTAGAATTGTGACATTACAGTGATCACTTGCTAACTTGAGTGAAGCTGATAGGTCTGTGAGTGAATGCCTGCATTTATTGTTGGGATTGTTGTCGGACTTTGTCTCCCTTTGAGCAGATTGGTAATTCACTGTGCGCTCAGGTTCTAGCAGTGCTGCTACCCCAAATGGGAAAATATGCAATGTGTAGCTTCTCAGCTGTTGGCTGTAAGTGTGGTTCACTCAGTCAGTAGTATTCATGCATGCTGCACTGTAGGTCTAGCATCGATTAGCATGGCATGTCATGGCTATTTGCTAGCTGCATAGTGTGCTATATTACCTATTGCCATTAGCTCTGGTAGTGGATTGCGACACCCAGCAGGTGGTTCAGTCCGAGGCAAGTGCAGAATTTTCACTGAAAAATTTTGCCTCATGCATTTCCAGCCAATTCAGCTGTTATGAGTAGACTGTTATTCTGTCTCACTGAGGAGAACTGGCCACTGCCGTCTTGTTGAGGCCACTGAAAACAGGTTCTTACTACTCGCTAGTGCTTCCCACACCAGTGGATTATCAAAGCTGTGCTCATCCATCGCTGCTGGTTATCATATGTTACTCCAGTGGGTTGTGAGGATTTCTTCAGTAACAAACAACGTCTGTAAGTGCACAGCCAGAACTTTGTATTGTAGAAGCGGTCTGCAGTTGGTTGGTTTATATTGCAGGCCGTATATGTGTGTTTTGTATTGTATGTAGCATGTACATACCTCTATGGCCTGCAGTGTGTACATTGTGTGAATAAGGCAGGACTCTATTCACACTGAGTAAATTGGTTATTGACTGTCATTGGCACTGTTAGTCACTCATTTCCTCTCACTGGGTGCAGTAATTGTATCTGCAAGCCTGTAGCTGTTTACTAATGTACTTATTGTTGTTCAGAGACACGTGTATGTTTAGAATACAGTTTTATGGTCATTTTTATGAATTGGTCAGTATCTGAATTGGATTTTCAGCACAGCATGAGTTATTTTACCACCCACATATGCAATGTGGTAATGTTTTTGGATGTGTCTGTTTGTCCTGTTTTGGCTTCGGAATTTATGGTGTCTGTGTCATCTGTCTAGTTGTTGTATCAAGGTCTTCAGTCAAAGTCATAGGAATTGCAGGCGTAGCTTGTACTGATAGAATAGAATCTGGAGGCTGCTGTCGCAGTTTTTACAGTAGCTTACTGATGCATTTAGGCTGTACCGGATTTGCTTTTTCCAAATCTGGAGCTGAATTTGTAAGTGTAAATCTGGCTGGAGCTGGAGCCAGCTTTGTAACTTTGTTAAAATGTCATGGGAAAAGAACTGTGAAACATTAACTAGCACACTGAGAAAGTTAATTTAGCAACAGACACAATACTCATCAGTCACAAGCAGTCGAATTACTACTCAATTAAGGCATCTGTTTCTTTTAATTGTCCTTAATCAGTTTTGATTTGTACTTCAGAAATATCAACTGAGGTGCATTGTCAGGTAACATGGCACTTTTCTTAAATCTAGCTAAATCCGGCCAAAATTTTAGCTAGAGCCAGATTTGGGAAAATGCTGGATTTCGCCCGGAGCTGGAGCAGAATTCCAGTAGAGCCCTGGATGCAGTGAAAGGTTACAGGTTGGAAAATGGTATTTCTCTGGTGTTTTGTCTAGTCATGCTGGCTCCAGACCTATAATCAGTGGTTTCATATCTGTAGTTACAAAGACACTTCTAGCAGCACTTCAGTCACATTATTGATTTAAATGCTTGCTGGTGCCACATGGTGTACAAACTGTACATTTAATAATTGTATGACTGTGCTATTTGTACTGAGATCACCAGGTGCAAAACTGAGATCACATGAAGCTGAATTTACTCATTTTCTCTTATTAGCATTTATATAGATTTGAAATGCTCTGAGTGAGCAGCTTTATCCATGGCTGAAAGCTGTGCAGATTAACCATCACATAATTATTCATAAAATTTGGTAATAAAAATATAACATCAAACATTGGTTTTGTGGTGTTTCAGTAGATCACAATCTTTGCTCCGATGGGGGTGATTGATCATTTGTGCTTGTGGATGTGTAAGGTTGTTTTTTTGTACCTGTTGTTTCCAAGCATGTACTGATATTGAGTGCAGAGTTCAGTTTCATGCAGTGTATACTGTAATTACTGTGCCAGTAGTGACTGACTGCCCTTGGCACGCACACAGCACTCACAATTGCTCATGGTTACGGGAGTATCAGTGTGTTAGGGTAATTGGTAATTGAGATTCATGGCTGGTTGCTGTGGTGTGTGTGGCGGGAGCGTGAAGTGAAATAGGCAGTATGCACTGAGTAAATTGGTTATTGATTGTGCTATTGGCACTGTTAGCCGCTCATTTCCGTTCACTGGGTGCAGTAATTGTATCTGCAAGCCTCTGACTGTTTTGTGGGCCAGTCAGACTTTGGTTCTCAACAGTAGTGTAACTTGCCTCTGAGTAAGTCAGTAAGTACTACGTTGGTCTATAGTATACATAGTGCACCCAACTGGGCTAACTTAATCTGCAACACTTAACAGTATACAATGCCAAAGGCTGCAGAAACACCAGATGGGCCAGGTACCATGTTGCAGCTTTTTAAGTTTTAAGTACCAATATGCTTAGGCTTTGTCTAGGTCTAGGAGTGTCGTAACGCGTTGGACATTTTACTGTTGGAATAGCAGCAACCCCGTGACTTCTATGTTTGACCACTTTTTTCCACACAGACAGCAGAAGGAAAACCAGCAGTAGCTTACAGATAATGTATTTGAACAAATGCACAGTTTGTGAGCGTTGAAGAATAGAGCAGTGCAGTCAGCAGAAATGTAAATGACCAAACGTGATGAACGTTGGCAGTGCCTGCACATGGCATCCGGTGCGCAGCTCCGCAATGGACACAGCTGCTGCTCGCTGGTCATCTGACACTGTTAATTATGGACAGCAGCGGTGTGTTTAGGTTTAGCCCAGTCAGTCGTCCTACTAACAGCATTAATCATTCCTCAGCCCGTAGCACTGCGGCGCATGGATGGCGAAATAAGCTGGGTGGGTGGGTGTCTGGGTGAATGACTGTTTTTCCTCCAAACAATATCTCAGTACTGAGAAGGCCTGAGAATGTCAAATTTGGTAAAAGGTGGCATCTAGTACAAGGATGATGCACACACTTAGATTATTGGAAAAAAGGTTTTTAATTGTGGCAAAATTTGCAAAAAAAACACCAAAGATAGGCCAAAAAGCACCAGGAATGAGCATATTATTCTCCACACACTACCTCAGAAACTAAAAATAGTAGAAATGCGGAAATTGGCACAAACATAGCCCATGGTGTGGGGATGGTGCCGGACTTTTTGTTTTTAAATTATGCATTGCTTTAACAGACAAAAATGCCGAAAATAGGCCAAAACACCGAAAAGGTGCTGCCCTCTGGTGAAGTAAAATGACGATGATGCCAGTGATGCAGTCATATTCCTCAGACAGTGGCCGTTTGAGGACCGTTTGACAATAGTCACCTTACTTGTGTCTTATTATGCCCTTTCACTGAGAGTACAGGCGTTTCTACTGTTTGAGCTAGTATGTATTGAGAGGCAGATGAGCACTATCAAATGGTAGAATTGGAAGACACCACTGGGTGGCACACTTCACCTGGCTGAAGAATGTCTGAAGATTTGTCATGGGGCTGCATGGGAGGAAGATATGCCACTAGACCTTGCATCTTAAGGGAACTGTTAATTTCACATTATACCGTAATGACTATGTAATGCATGTATGTCCTCATTGTCCTGATAATAGTAATTGTCGTCGTTGTGATGTAACTTGATATTAATATGTCCCATGGCAAACACTAGAAGTGATTGAAAGTTGGTGATATTTGACCCTGAGAGCTATTTGCGTATTTTTTCAATTCAAGCTATAACTTTTGAATGGCTTGACCTAGCAACTTCATTTTCATCTTTAGAATATCTAGGGCACGGTCGAGTTTTTAGGTCATAGAGCCAAGGTCAAGGTCATGGCAGTGAAAAAGCGATAGATTACAACTCAGGGTCAGAAATTAATGGAACTTGATTAGAATGTGTGTTTGATAGCACTCGAAGTGATTCAAAGCTTTTGACTTTTGATCGTGGCCTTTGACCCTGAGAGATATTTTTGTGTTTTTCAATTCCAGATCTGTGTTTTGAATGCCTAAACCCAGGAACGTCATTTTCGGAGTGGAGGTACATCTTCAGAATATCTTGGTCACCTTCAAGTTTCAAGGTCATGGGGTTAAATGTCAAGTTCAAAAAGTGGCAGCACACAGGTTCATGCTCCCCTTGGACATAGTTTAATTTGTGTTTTTGGCTATCCAGTGGCATCCACGATAATATTAATAGGTGCTGTATGAATTTCATGATGATGATGATGATGTGTCGATGATGTTCTGCTGTTGACAGGTTAGGTTAGTGCAGAAGAAAGATACAGGGCATGTCTATGCTATGAAGATATTACGTAAAGCTGACATGCTGGAAAAAGAACAGGTGAATTGTTTGATTTTTTTACTTGTACTTTTTGTTTGTTTTTGTCATAGTAACCTTATCAGAATATCAGTCATCCTATAGTAGCTTTTGTTTGTTTTGACATTGTCTCTTTAGGGTGTACGTCTGTGTATAGCATGAAGCAGTGAATCAGATGCTGTAGCTTGAGTAATATACGAGACCTTGCTGCTGCTGCTGCTGCTATTAGCTCAGCATCTGGCAGTTTTTATCACCAAGCTAGCCGCATGTAGTAGCTAGTGGATTACTATGCCAGTGTGTGAGTGTGACTGCCTCAGCTTGTCATGGAATCTGTTTCTTGTTGTAAATAACGCATATGTTTAATGTTGGCTATTTGTGCTTGGTGTCAGCTGATAATGCAGCCTGTTAATGTTGCTATTGTATTACACTGGCAATATAGAACTGATACTTGTCCATTATAAGAAACACTTGACTGTCTTCATACTACTCAATCATTACTTGTTAGAGATGTCCCTTTTTACCTGTCCGTTTTTACATATCTTTTCATCGTCTTGTGTTGTCATGGCTGTAGCACTGTTATTTTTTATTTTTTTTAATAAACTTGATATTATTTCACTGTGCTTCTCTTAGAATAAAAGATATAAAAACTTGTTGTTTCTCGTTGTTAGGTTGCTCACGTGCGTGCCGAGAGAGATGTACTAGTAGAAGCTGACCATCAGTGGGTAGTCAAGATGTACTACTGCTTTCAAGACACATTGAATCTTTATCTCGTTATGGAATTTCTTCCAGGAGGTAGTAAACGTTACATTTCACAAATCTACCCATATTTTCAGTTGCATACTTCTTGAGGTTTGAGTCAAGGTCTCAAGACTCAGTTGACACATTTGTGGTCTTGCATGTCAGGAGTCTTGATCTTGGCCTTGACAAGTAATTTTCATGCCTACAGTTAAAAAAGAATGTTGATGAACTCTACTCTAATGATATTTTTTTCAAAAACAAGCAGACTGGTGTGGGGGGACTTTGTTGAGATTGAGGCATTAAACACTGGTCAAAAGGTTGATGAATGGTCCAGATACTGAGCAGACTGCTAGGCTTGAAATTCTCAAAGCTTAGTTTGGTGTCTTTTGGGGTTTGGTTTTGTTATCCCAGAGTCTTGATGGCAGTCTTGAAAAATGTTTTAAGTTTGTGTGTCTGTACTGTTTGTTATATCAGTTGTACCAGAGAGATTTGTATGACTGTCAGCACATGTTGCAATCATTATGTATTGTTGTATTACTGTGTACAGTTACAGCTCTCACAGCCATTAACATTGCAGGCCTGTGTTCTGCTGTAGGCGACGTGATGACATTGCTGATGAAGAAAGATACCATGACCGAGGAGCAAACACAGTTTTACATTGCTGAGACCGTTCTTGCCATTGACTCAATACATAGGCTCGGCTTTATCCATCGGGATATCAAACCCGACAATCTGCTCCTGGACTCACGGGTTGGTGACTCTGTTGTCTGTATGTTTTGCATTTAGTGTCGATTTGTGCAACTGGCTTACATGCTGACGTGCACTTGTGTCAGTGATAAAAGGGGTGAGTGAGTGAGTAGAGAGAGACTTAACGTCCCACTTGACACATTATAAGTCGTTTCGGGCACGACTTTTATAGGCCAACCAACAGCATCAAAGCACTGAAGGAAGCCAGTTGTCCACTGAGATAGGGTTCAATCTCACCAGAACCACTCCACCATGTTACAGTATAAAATGGCATGACTGGCTGTTAAATAAGACTTGTTCGAAAAACGTTTGAGTCTTTGTTAAGGAAACTGAATCCAAAGTTTGAATATGTTATTTTTGGTTTACTGTCTTGTATTTGATTTTTTGGCATACATGGGGTGACTTTTTCTTTTGCTAAAGCTAAAGTTTAAAACTATAGTTTTAAACCGTATCTAAATCTGGATGCAAAAAAAGTGTTTTAAACTTGGTTTGAAACCGAGTTTTGGATCAACTGCCGTATCAAAAATTGCAGCTGATTCGTTTTGTATTCATTTGTAAGTAGTAGTTTTATGCTGGTAAATAATCCAAGAATGACAAATAAAAGAACGAAATGCATGATAAATATGGTGGCTGGCAATTAGCCGGAGCGCCTGTCACTATGGCAGTGCCACCATAAACAAAAACATTTGCTATATTTACGTCATCTGGTTTCAGTGAAAGTTAAAGTGGTTTTGCTTTAAAAACACAGTCAACGACTAGAGTTTTAGCAAATGTGCCTGTGTAAATGCATTGTGTGAGTTCAGTTTGCAACTGGATTGTTCAGATTGACTTCGGTTTAGAACCAAAGTTTCCTCTTAACTTTGGTTTGAAACTGAGTTTTAGCGAAAGAGTTCAGTTTCAAATCGAGTTTAAAACCAGACTTCAGCATCACTTCACTTGCTGATCTAATTAGGTTTTAGACTGAACTTCGGTTTAAAACTTTAGTTTTAGCAAAAGAAAAAGTTACACTTGGCATTTGTTTGAATAAATTACATGATGTAGATTTGTAGATGAGGCCCTACATGTTATTGTTTACATTTACAGTGCACTGATAATTTAATCTCAGATAATTTTTTACATTGAGGAATTTTGCATTGCTATATGATGATTGGTGTGTTCCAACTAGGGTCATATAAAACTGTCAGATTTCGGACTTTGTACCGGCTTAAAGAAATCTCACAGAACAGAGTTCTATAAAGATTTGAAGCAAGCTATGCCTAATGACTTAAGTGCGTATATGGCTCGAGTGAAATTTATTTACTTGTGTGTGATTGTGTTATTTACTAATGTACGATAGTGGTTTTGTCCTCTTAGTGTATTTTGCTGTTCATCATATTTCATGTCTCCTTACCTTCTTGGTATATATCTTTTGCCAGTATCATGCTTGTGTTTGTGAAGATTTACAACATTTGTAGTTTGTTGTCTTTCTTTGAGGCATGCCGACCACAGAGTCTTGTAGAACTATTAGTGAGAGGACTTTGTGTTTTATATTATGATCTATCCATAAATTTTTTGTTTTTTTTTCTATTTAGTCTTGGATAACAAGTTGTCATCAAATTGAAGAGTTTCCTAGGTCTTAACCACTTTTTCTCTTTGACACAGTTCATACTTTAGGCTTAATTAAGCTGAAAAAAGCAGTGCAAGAGTCTGCGGATGCAGTTTTGTTGGCTTAGTGCTTTGCTGTTTGCATTAAGTGTGTTGTGTATGCTATTTAGTGTTCTAGCTTTGTGTGAGTTATTGATGTGTATGTATGTGTGTATGCAGCAAGTCCGATGGATTCCAAAAAGCAGTCATGGCGTAACAAACGTCGAGCTCTTGTTAGTCTTCTTTTTCTGCTGATTTAGTGTAGCTGATGTGTGTAGTGTTGCTAAGGCATACTGGGTTTGTGATAAGTTGCATTTCCTAGTTCTGTCAAGGCGACGACTAGAATGCTTATATTTTGACTGTCTGTTATTGTTACAGGTTTGCAAACTGAGTTTCGTTATTTGACATTGATATGGGAAAAGTTTTTTTTAATTCCTTTGTGTTTTTTCTGCTTCTATGTTATGTAGCCTGTTCACCAGTTAAAGTTCATAATATGTGAGTGTATGTACATATGTTGATTGGTATAAGTTTGCAGTTTGTTCTAAAGAACTTCATTACATTGTGTTTATGTTGAATGGTCATGTTGTCCGATGGCTGATTATAGTGTAGAAGTTTGTTTGTTTGAAAGCGTTTACTTGACACAGGTTGTGCCGCTGTGCAGGCTTACTCCACGGTTGGCACGCCAGACTACATCGCGCCAGAAGTATTCATGCAGACCGGCTACACAAGTTCATGTGATTGGTGGTCACTTGGTGTCATCATGTATGAAATGTTGATTGGTGAGTGGCAGTTGTGCGTTTTCTGTTTTATTTTGGCATTTTTGAATGGCTGTGATGTATTTGGTGTCTGCAGCTGATGCTGTTTGTAGCGAGTTATTTAGTTTGTAGAAAGTGAAATTTATGGTAGCTGGTTGGCCTTGTACAATACATGATATAATGCTTCTGTAAATATAACAGTGTCTTTGTGAATACTAGGGTATCCTCCGTTTTGTTCGGAAAGTCCTCAAGAAACATATCGGAAGGTGATGAACTGGCGTGAAACTCTCGTCTTTCCACCCGAAGTGCCAATATCTGCCAACTCCCGACATCTTGTTCAGCGGTAATGTAATGAAAACTACTAGAGTCTTTAAAATCTTTCATTAACTTGTTGAGTAATCAGTTTTATGCTCACTTTTACTTTAACGAATGTGTTGTTCCTTGTTCTACATTGGTGACATTGTAGATTGCATGTTGCATTTGTGGTGGAGTATGGTACATGATGATGCGTCTGCAGACTGATGAAAGTTTTGCTTAAACTAATCAGCACTCGGAGTGAACCTTTGTAAAGCCACGAAGGACTGTTGATGCCACCTAGAGAATGTTGATGGAGCACGATGAAGTGTTTTCAGATTTGAAATTGTAATACCGCTGTCAGTCGTGATACTCTACTATGTTGATGGAGCACGATGGAGTGTTTTCAGATTTGAAATTGTAATACCGCTGTCAGTCATGATACTCTACTATGTTGGCATATGTTGTTACTACTGAGATCCTGTCTATATGCAACAGCTGATATTGTCTGTGCAGGTTTTGCTGTGATAGAGAGCACCGTATTGGCTGTGGTGGCATACAAGAAATAAAAGAGCACATCTTCTTTCAAGGGGTAGACTGGGAACATATTAGGTACCATTTTTACGCGTCTGTTTGTCGTATCTGGCTTTAAATTTTGACCTCTGAATATGCATACTTTGTGTGGCATTTTACCATGTGAATTTGTTTATTTTATATCAGTGTGTATTGATTGCACTTGAGTTCATCATGTTTAGTTTTTATGTGTTATTAGTTTTTCAACAGTTGTGTGCTTGGCAAAATGAAGATGACATTTTTATGTTCTGAGACTGTCGTCAATGTCATATTTTGCATTTGATGTCTGTGATCAGGGATCGCCCGGCTGCCATACAGATTGAAGTCAAAAGTATCGACGACACTTCCAATTTTGACGAATTTCCAGACATCGACCTTAAGTGGCGTGAGTTTAACGCAGTGCTTCTCATCTTTGTGCGTACGTAATTAAGTAACAAGGTTATTTTTCTGTTGAAGGCAGAATCTTCTGTTGATGGTTATGTGCCATTTCTGTCTCCTGTTCTGTATTGTTTTTACTTGCAGTTTTCTGCCAGTATTAATTAATTAATTAATGACTTTATTTGGTTTTTGAACGAGTCCACCGACTGGAGTCAAATTTGGCAGGATGTAAGGAACCTTGACCAATATTTCTTAAATTCGCTGGGTTTGTGTGCAGCTATAGTGCCCATATTCCTGTTAAATTTTGTGAGTTTTGGTGCATAAATCTGGGATTTATAACTAAAAAACTGCGCTCAAGTCATTTCCCCCAAAACATTTTGGGGGCCAATAGTGCAAAAACTAGTGGTTGAATCCCAAAACAATTACATGTGGAAAAAATGGTATGGATATCTTCTATCCACATGCCAAGTTTGGTGGAGATTGGTTCATGAGCTGCAACAGGAGGTAAAAAAAAGCAAAGGTGTTTTTATGTTTGTTTATTTCTCTCTATGTTTGTCTCGATGGGCGTGGCTTATTTTAGACTGACAGTCCCACTGAGATGTGCGGCACCTCAGCAAAGTATAACTTCGCCATTTTTTCCAGAGAAAAACGTACTTTCGAACTGCACCGCAATTTTCACTGAAATTGGCAAAAAAATTCAAAATCTCGCTAGAAATGTTTGTGCACGACTTCGACTATTTATAGGAAGCAATGCATTTTATTTCTGCGGGTTTTTTTTATTTTATTGCTGTTTGATGTTCACCGCTTGACTTTGTTACTCAGACTTTGCATGGACATGCTGAAGATGTACTGCATACCAAAAATGAAGTTTTAGATCCAGGCTTTCCAGAGTTAGAGACTGGACACATAGACTGGCAGAATTACAGAAAATTCTGCAATTGCTATCAAATAACTACATCTACACAACCAGCAAAATTTTTACTTTGACATTTCAATCTCTGTCATGATAAAGACCTCCGTCAGATGAAAGTTGTTTATTTCTACTCCCAGTTCTTGCCACAGTAGTGATGTGATGTGGCAAAAAATTGGTCGTATATGTGGCTCAGTGTGTAGCTTCCCTCATCCTGGTTCACAGAACACTCTCTCTCCTTTCGGATGTGTACTGCTTTCTTGATCCATCTGGTGCTTCTGTCAGACTCCCTGTCCAAAATTGTCGATGCTGGCCAGTTTATCACATGGTATCATGGCTTGCATGGTCAGTCAAGGCTTATTTATTTTGTTCCGACAAACTGGATAGACACTGACTTCTTGTGAATGGTTTGTTTGTCGTTGCCTTCACCTCTGTCTTGTGTTCTTTTAATCTTGTACCAAACTTTTTCCCAGTCTCACCTATTTAAGTCTTCTCACAATTTCCACACAGAATTTTGTACATGCAGTCAGCGATTTCTGCAAGTACTGCTTTCACAACAACAACAACAATCGTTTAACGGCCTTTGCATTCATGTCTGGTAAAAATTTATAGAGAAGACTAGAACTTCTACAACAAGCCCATTATGCATCTGCTGTGCTGGCCGTAACAGAGAGACATGCACACAGAATCACAGACAGCACAGTCGATTGAAATGTGCCTCTTTCAGCTATAGGTGGACAAAGGTATAAAAAATTCAGTATGAAAAAAAGCTCATTGTCACCCTGTGGCTCAGAAAAGACATCTCTTACTTGCACTGTGTCACAATCGCTGGTTGTTGTATTGTACAGCATCGGGTGGCAGCAGTGAAGCACTGAAAGACAGCAATGATTGGGTATTCCAGAACTACACATACAAACGATTTCAGGGTCTCACCCAGCGTGCTGGACTGCCATTCCGAACAAACTAGATACTGTTGGCCAAGCTTCGTGCTATCATAGTTTGTTTTTGCCTCCACTAGGCCATCTCCAGTGTGTGATATCTGGTATTATATGGCTGTCATGTATATATTCTGTGTTCAGAATTACTTAATGTTTTTATGCACAAATAATTTTGTGTGCAAGCGTGTCCTAATGGTGTTGTCCCCTTAACTTCCATAGCCTCATATGATTAGTGATGTTGGTTTGGAGTTAAGAGGGAATATTAACATAGCTGCTCTCGTTACTGTAGGATTGTGCAGCACTTTATTGTTGCACGATGTTGTAGGCAGCTTACAGGTACAGCAGATTCGATTTTTGTCACAGTGGGACCCTTACTCTGTGCCTCACCTAGAGACAGGTGCCTTAGTGGTTACTAGGGTAATGAAACCTATCTCAGCAGCCATCTGGCTTCCTTCAATGCTTTGACACTGTTGGTTGGGTCATCTGGCCTGTAAAAGTCTTCATGAAATGACCTATAATGTGTCAAATGGGACGTTAAGCCTCTACTCACTCACCCCTGGTGGTTATTTTGCTTGTTTGCACCACACATGCATCAAGTGATAAATTTTCATGCTATAGTGATTCCATGAAATTTCAGTAACAGTGGCAGTTTGACTTTGTAGTGAATGCTTTGGTTACAGTCTGCGTAGTTTATCTATGTCTGGCCATGTAAATAAATAGATACTCAGGTGGCTGTGCAGCGATTAAACCATCTTTGTATATATCCCAGCATCCAAGTCCGCTCTGCCTGAGTGTGCTTCTATGATAAACACGATGATTATGAGGAAATGTTGGAGAGTAAACACAGTTTTAGCATTGTATCCATTGTCTAACAGTGCAAGTTGGTGTCTGGTCAACTGGTCACCACTGCACAGACTTTACATTTTCACGCTGTAATATGACATGTGGCACCATGTGAAATTACAAATGTCCAAGTGAATTTGACAGTAATGATGAACACGCATTCAAAATGTGGCTGAATTTACTGTGGTATGATAGTTAGAACATTAGTTTAGTGTATCAGGTCAGCCTGTCGTTTACACCCAAAAGCCAGTTTTAGTTTATAACTATCAGTGAAAATAATTAAGCTTGTTTGGCAATAACAAGAGACTTTCAGTCATCCTTTCCTTCAAGTGGGAAGAGACATAGTTAGGCTTATGATGTCTTTAATGCTGATTTATCATAACAGTCAGTGGATACTTCTTTTAATTGACCCGCTTGGCATTTTTTATTTGCATGATATTTTACTATGCTGTAGTTTCAATATGTGACTGATTTTGTTTTGTGGTGTTAAACCTATGTTTTGTCGTTTTCACTGCTTCATGTTCAGTTTGTGATCAGTTCGTCATCTATTATCTTTCAGTCATGTATTTTAACTCAGCTGGCTAAGAGAATCATTGCAACTGTCTGCGTTTGATCAGTGTGAGATTTGTTTTCAATATGTGGAAGGCAGAGCCGAAAGCTTTGATGTGTGTGTGTGTAGCACGATATTGAGTACTGTGTCATTGAAAGGTGGCACCATTATGCAGTGCATCAGCCATAGTAATATATTGTATTTAATTGGTGAGCTTTGGCTCATAAGATTGGATGTATTGAAAGGTGTGGTGCTGACAGTGGCCTGATTACATTTTTGCGGTAGTGTTTGTGAGCATATAATAGTACATTTCCTGTGTACGAAAGTGTTTCTTTCTGTCGAGTCTGATCTATTCAGTGCTTTGATGCTGTTGGTTAAGTGACGAGAGGAAAAGTTTTTGCTGTAGCTGTATCCAAATATTTTGTTTTACTAGAGACCTTTAGAATAACTGGAGAACAAACGGCTAGTTAACTGACAAGCTACCCATGGGCAGTGATGCTTAGCTAACTTAAGTAGGTCAGTTTGGCATAGTTTTCTGTTTGTGATCAGAGTTTGTTGGAAGGTCTCTGCATGCAAGATAACAAGCCTCTGTATCCAGCTTTTGATTTCCGACACCCTGGTTAACAGACAGACACCCAGCGATCCACTCGGTGTGATAAGCTCGGCTGAGCTGTAACCGGCTGAGCTAAAAACCAAAACTGTTTTTTTGTAGATTCATTGTCTGCAGTTCTGCACTTCTTGTGGTAGTTTTGCACACTTAGTGAACATTTTGCATTAGCCATTAGCTGGTGTGTATTAACAGCTTTTTCAGTGCATGAACTGAGTGGACCAAATTGAGCAACACTGCGACACCCCCTGTGTATTTCCTTGTAGATGTAAGGCCAGTAAATAAGTTACAAAATGGTGTTGTTCTGCCATTTTTCTGAGTCTGAAAAATCCGAAATATACGTTTATGATAGGACCCTGATAGTTTTGTGTGATTTAGTTTCAGTGGATGCATTTAGTTAGTTCCGTGGTTTTGGTCAGGTCAAGTCGAGGTACCTGCAGAAATTGTGTCTCTGTCGACGGGGACAGAGACATTGTCTAATATCTATGCATTGTTCTAGTCCTTGATGTGCACAGTGTTATTCTGCGTAACTAGCATGCACCTTGTATTGGTTGTGTTTCATATCATAGTTAGGGCTGTACCATTCCATGTATTTCGTTATTCGACCAAGTGTGATTAATAATGATAATAATAATACAAGAACTTATAATGCAGGCACAGCTCTGCCCTGTAGATGCTGTTGACTGCTATCATCTGGTGCCAGTCGTTGCCGTTGTGGCAGGATGGATGCTATGTTAACTCCATTCCTGCAACAAACTTAGTTCAAATTGCAGAAATCCTGTAATGAGAATTACATCATAATAATAAACAGATTTGTATAGCGCCATAAGGTCGTAACTTCAGAGGCGCTGGGAGCAGGCAGCGTGTTAGTGAGCAGAGAGAGAAGGGAAAGCCTGGGAGAAGAGGAAAGTCTTTAGCCTGGACTTAAAAACTGCTAAAGAGTCACTATTGAGAACAGTTTTCGGCAGTGAGTTCCAGACAGCTGGTGCAGAGCATTGAAAAGTGCGTTTCGCAAATGTTGTCATCGTGAAAGGTTGACGCAGCGCCGTAGTGGTCGATCGCAGGTTGTGGCCGTGTTCTCGATCATGGATTAGGAGTCACAGGTACGACGGGGTCGAGTTGTTGCGTATTTTGAATGTCAGCAGAGCCACTTTGTAATCGATCTTCTGCTGAATGTCATCAGCAATGGGTTAACATGGGATCGTCTTGGTGTTTCGAGAACGATCCGAGCTGCGTTGTTCTGTACTTGCTGCAACTTCTTGATGCTGTAGCTTGGAGCGCCGTGGAGCACAGCATTGCAGTAGTCGATCCTGGACAGGATAAGACTACATTAACAACAGTTATTGCAGTAAGTAACAAATTGTTTGTATTATCAACACAGTTTATCATGCTTTCAACCTTCTCTTTAGGCCAGATATAATGCAAATACAATATTCAGTACAGCCCTAATCATTACTGTTGCAGTCATTAACTGTGACCGTTAATTCAAGAGATAGGTAGCAATGCTTAGCATACAGTCAGTCGTTATTCCTGTGCTGTGTTTTGATGCTGCATGTGTTAGATGCTAGTTGACAGTCAACTGCAGTAATAATACTGATTATGAATGTAATCTGCATGTTGCCGATGGCTTGAAACGTTTAGTTCTGATTATGAAATAGAGTGATGAATTTAGATTAGCTGCATCATTTTACAGCTTGATATGGTTGTTTGTTGTCTCTGATCTGCGCTTCGCTGAAATCGAATGCTGTTGAACTGGATTTAGTATGATGGTTGCGGAAATGCTAGCCACTTTGCATGTGTTATGGTATCAGTTTTTTGCTGGTTACAATAGTGTTACTGCTGAAGATTTTGGCAAACTTGTTTTTCTGCTTTTATCTCTTTGCCTTTTTCTGAACTTCATCTTGATATATAAAGCTTATTTTGCCATCTTTAGCATTACTGTTGTGTTTTTGTATAGGTATGGATAGTTTCATTGTTAGAGTTAGTTGGCTTCGTTCCTTCAGAGGCGTGTAAATTTTCTTTCACATTTTGCGTGTACTTTATCGAGGTATATACTCAGATAAATGCTGAATGCACGACTTATGTTCATTGTTCTTATCGTGTTATATGTGACTGTCATTTTTTGTTGCAAGTTGTGATAAGATTAGAAAGCATGAACATTTTGGTGTATTTCAGTTTTGTCAGTTCAGAATAGCTTGATTAAGTCAGTGCTTAAACTGGCTCATGCCTGTCCTCAGTCTCCTGCAGGAAGCCAAACCCAACCTCGGTGATAGACCGATTTACCGAAATGTAGCTTACATTTGTACTTTGCTTGGCACAGAAGTATGAACCTTCTCTAATCCTTATCTTAACCACTGAATAGAATTATGAGCAGTGCAAGTTTGCTTTCTAACTGGGCAGATCAAAGTAAATGGGTGAGAAACTGAGTATGGTTTTACATCCCAGTCAACACACAGTCAATAGGTCATTTCGGAGACTAATTTTTTTCATACAGTCAGTTGTACTGGTACCGACAACTCAAATTCTGACTGCCGCAAGCATTGGAAAAAAATCTTAGAACTTCTTTTGTGTGTGCGTCAAGAGTAAGGCTGTACCAAATACTGTATATTCTCGCGATGGTCTCGGTCAACGTGGTTATCCTACATCGGGCCCGGTTAGTACTGGGATGGGTAACGTTCACGAGTTCGAATCGCGTTCGCACCTTCTCGGTATTTAATCAGCCACTCAGGCCAACTCGGTCTGGTCATCCCTCCGGAGTAGGCAAAATGAGCACCGGTGTAAAAACCGGGAAGGTAACAGCAGGTTATGGAAGAGGTGTGGTCTACTGTCCATAACACTGAATCTTTGCTCACTGCTGGCTCAAGACCTTGGAAACGGAGATGAGCACTGCACCATAGTCGCAGAGCTGTGAGAGGGCAATGCTGACTGATGGTAAATTTACCTTACCTTCACCTTTTTATTCTATTCGGGCCGACTGCCTTTTCACTTAACTTTGAATTAGCTTTTAGCGAGTTTAATGACTCTGTGAGTACATATGTATTTTAGACTCATACTAATGAATTGCTGCCGCTGAACGTGAATGAATATCTAGTACAACGATGCTAACGTTAGCGATGATAAATGACAATGACATTTTTCGAAGTTCAAAGCAACTATTCGTGTTCTATTCGTATTTGGCCTAATAATAGTTTTAATTATTCGTATTCAGCCGAATAGTAAAGACCCCCCATTCGGTACAGCCCTAGTCAAGAGCCAGAACTGGTCAGCTAAGCAACAGCTTCATCGTCTGCAGAGTGTAGCTGAGACAAGCCACCATAGGCGACATCGTTTGGATCTCACCACAGTGAAACAGATCAGTGGCTGTCTGACTCTGTTTCTTCTTGCAGGCACCGCAGTGACCCTGTGCAGTCCAAAAACAGTTAAGCAGAGACCATTGTTGCCGAATCATGGGGTCATCCACTAGGGAAGACTTGACCACCTGAGCCAACTTCCAGTTTTCTTTCCATTGACTTGTGATGTCTAAATATACCAGGTCCTGCCACAGTCGGAATGAATTGGCCAGTTGTCATGTGCTATAACCTTCACGAGCTTATCTGTGGCAGCCTTTCTTTGGAAAGCACTTGGTTCAATGTTGGTCAGGACTGGTAACCATGGAAGAGGAGTGGAACATAGGGTACCAGATGGTGGAGTTCAACTGTACATCAGCCAGCCTGGTGTATGAAGACCGTGACCAAACTGGTCAGCAGTAACACTTCAGTCTTCAGTATTTGTAATTGACAGTTCCATCAATGTAAAAAGTATATACAACAGTCATATCATCAAGCTTTGTCAATTATTGTTACTCGGTACAGAATATAAAACGATGCATTCCATATTTTTCACGCTGTAGTAGAAGTAATTCAGTGGATAAATAAACATTTACAATATACATCTACACCGTGGGTTTTAAGGGGTACTAAGGGTACTTGTATCGTAGGGGCTGTTAGGTCTATTTTCAGGGGTGCAGGGACTTCACAGGAAATGCTAAACAGAAAACCGAAAAGAAATCAGCTTGTTCCAAGTAACAACAATTTCCTTAATAATGTGCATTGTTTGATAAAATTGTTTATGCTAAAACTGAACAGAATTACTGGTCAACAAAGTGCAAATGCACGATGCAAATATGGCTGCTTTTTCTGAATAAGATTGGTAGGTCGGTGCATAATGTACATTCTGCTCTAGAGTATGTACGGTACTAAATTACATATTTTGATAGAAAGGGAATGGAGATAACTCTGAACCCACGGTCATGGGCTATACTAACAACTAGGAGATACTGAGAAACCAGACCACACAATACGAACAGATCTGCCAGTTGCGGCTGTCAAACAAGAATGCTTTTCAATTGATAGCAGACTACCTGTGTGCTTGTACGCTCCAAATCTCCCATGCGGTCATTACTGATTCTTTTCTCATTCTAACCTTGCTTTTTCTCTTGGATTTCTAACTTTACTGTGACGTTGACCTTGAACCCATGACCTTGATAACAGAGGTTTTTGAAGAAAAAAATTACAGCTGGAACAAACAGACAAAAAAAACATGCGAGTGAAAACATTACCACACCACATGTGCGGCTGGTAACAACTGTTTTGTTCACACTAAAACTGGCCAAGCTGTAAGCTAGCAAAGTAACCAAGATGCGGATGAGCTTGCACGGCAGCAGTGCCTGTATTTGACCCTGTATGTGAATGTTGCGGTAGTAAAGCTATATCCGAGGCACGACAGAAGTGAGGCATGATGACAAGAGCACGTCTAACAAGGCAAGGCAAATAGTCAAATTCTGACCAGTTCAGTTCAGAAAGTCAACATCAGTACAACATTGAAACGCTTTGTGGCTGCATGCAACCGTTGGTGACGTCCAGCGTCTATAGCAACCAGCATTAACTCCGGCATTTCACAACCGGGGCACATTATACGCAGTTATCAGCTGCACACAATTGTACTGTTATACATGCCTTACAGTCATACACACACTCACACAAGCTATACATCGTTCATAAAAACAACAAGTGAATTGGTACCTGGTACATAACTCGCAGGTGTATTTGACACTACTGCCCGCTTTGTTTTCGTAACTCACAGCACAGTTCTTCTGTGTGTATGGTGTAGGCGTACAAAATCTAAAGTTGATCAATAGGCTTTATGTACGTTTAAGCAAAATCGTTGCAACTGAGACAATGTCAAAGGCATCAACAGTTGTAACAGTTTTTTTTTCAATATTCCCTGCGTACATCTTGCAGAATACCGCGTTAAGTTCTGTCTCTTCTTACTGTTAACAGCTGCTGCCAAATATGGCTTACACTTGTATAGCGCGGAGCATCAAAATGTCTTAAATCCTGCCGTGACCACGCTGTCCGCCAGCGGACAACGTATCTGGAATGGTGGATGGAACTGAACAGGAATTATTGGAATACGACCTGATTTGACTGAGCTCACACCTCGATCTGACCTGTCTATCGTTTATGTGCAGTCAAGTACGGCACTGGTTAAATGAAGCGTTTTGTACCAGTCACTGTTTACACCAGGCCTACGATCTGTCGTCGATAACGGCATGTCAGTCAGTCAGTCAACACGAGGCCAAAGTAGTTTGGCAAAGGCTGCATCGAATGCACTTCCCCCTCCCCCTCGCCGCGGGAGTATCGGAACCCCTGTCTAACACTGTTACTTGGGCCACAAGAGTCTTTACTCCAAACAAAACCTCAATCCGTTCAGCCGCTTTTGCACACCAAAGCTGCATGATATCGTGTGACAGACAGGCAGACAGACAGACAGGAACATCGACTAGCAATGGACTGCATCTCATGCATTCGATGCACCTAAAACTTCGGCGTCACAAAACAGCAAGATGTCGACAGTCATGCGATGTGGCAGCAAGTGGCAACGAGAGATGTTCGGGCGCCTGGGCCGGCCAAGCGAGCGCACCTATCTATGCCCTGCGTCAGACGGCAGTGTCGCGTTGCATGTGCAAAGTGTCCATCTGGTCAAGGATGAACGCGATCGTGTGCTGTCGGATGACGCCCATGTGAGCGCGCATCGCCGATAACTGTTCTCCCTGCAGTTCTATGCGACCGCGCAGCTCCTCGTTCTCTCGTAACAATTCGTCACGTGTCTGTCAACAGACCACACACAATCACACATCAACATCTGCAGTCACAACGCCAGTGTCACGATACACGACGGTTCTGAAATTCTGCATTTCTGTGCAGCATTGTTGTACTGAAACATTCCTTCCAGTAGCTACCGCATCAGGCAGTCTACTCCTTCCATTTTTAGTGCGCGTCGTCAAACGCATGCTATTTCCATCGCAGTTCCGTCCGTTTCTCCATCTGTTTGTCATACTGGTGATCAAGACATCGAAATACGGTTTAGAGCATGCGATACTCCAATGTCTGGGGATTCTTCGTGCCAAATTTCGTGGTCGTATAGGTTTGGAGGTTCACCCCCAAACAAATGTGTTAAACAGGCGTACCAAGTTTCTAGTTTCATATATTCTGGAGATACGAGGGGGTCCCAAAATTCGAAAGTAAGTTATGTAACCCTGCCCCCGACCTCCTATAACCTACTTTTGCATAGTTTTACTTAGGGTCTCCAGCCCTCTATATGCACTCAAAATTTCAAGTATTCAGCCACACTTGAGGTATGTAGTGGGTCAGCAATGGGCAAAGTTTTCCCCGACTCTTTCTCCCCTCCCTGTTCCTTGGGCACCCAGGAGTATTCAACCCACACAGAATCTTGATCAGTTTAGCCGTTTTTGCACAGTGAAGCCGAGTTGAGCCGCGTGACATACTTTAACGTACCCATTTGCAAAACACGGCGCCACTGCTGATGATACCATAATATACAACTGCAGATACGCGACGATAGGATAACGGGAAGGAGTAGGACTTCATAAGTGTATTTAGGTCGGCCCTAATCTCGGGCCTGCTTTTGGTCCTCATTGGCCTCGTTTTTGGCCATTTGAGGTTTTGTTGCTTCGCACCAGATGACCTGCCTTACAACCTTAGTGGTCTGGAAATGACCTGGCTGCTTTGAAGTCCTGGCGCCGCCACTGACCAGTGGACTTACTTCTTCGGCTTTAACGAGTTTGTCGAACATCGCTGCTGCGTCTTCGTAGAACTCTCCGTTCAGCTGCTGACTGGCGGCGGTGGTGCCAGTGGTGGCGGTAGCAGTGGTTGACGGCTGCATGGAACTGAAGTGCGGCGGCACATGCACCGGCGACTGCGGCATATCGACGTTGCCGTAGCACGACAGATGCTCAGCTGTGATACCATTGATTGTAGCCGCATCCAGCAGAGACCAGCTGCTGGTACTGCTGCTGAGTTCCGTCTGTGTCGACTGACTTGACCTCGACGTTTTGTGGCGCTGTGACATCTTGCGTTTGCTAGCCAGCGTCACGTTGCGCTCGCCTAAGACAGACAGACATCCGACACCGACATCGCCTGTTGACACAGAACCGGACTATCACCGGATCTGCCGACGAGGCGTATTGACAGAGAGCACAACCGGATACACCGATGAGTTCGGAAGACCTTCTTCATGCATTAGTTATGTGATGGATAACAAGTGGCCAAAGTAACTCGGCGATGGCCGCATCAAATTTTCTCCCCCTCCCATTGCTGTGAGGGGATCGTGACACCATCTAATACAATGTTTCTTGGGCCCCCAAGAGTCTCCACCTCAACAAAACCTCGATCCGTTCAGCCGTTTTTAGGGCGCAGGCGCGTTACACACAGACTGGCAAACAGGCTCACCACGCTACAGAATCATCGATCGCAATAGTCCATATCTCATGCATTCAATGCGATCTAATAAAAAATACGTAGCCAGCAGCTGCAGCTGAAACGGGGAAACGCCGTATGCTATATGTAAATGACATTGTGTACCAGTTGCAATTGGTCCAGGGACCTGTAAACTACAGAGATAGGGTTTGGCAAACGCTGTTGATTTTAATGCTCTAGGCGTAATGTCCCTAATATTCTGAGATAGGACTGTCACTCACTGACCGTTGGTAATTGAGACGCGGCTATGACAGGCGGCGTGCTTGCGGCACTCCATCACTACTAGGTCTTTGCAGTGCCGGTGAGCGTTAATGCCGCAGTCTTCGCAACACACCATACACACAAACATCAATACGGTTAACAGAAAATTCAAAGAGGCCAACAAGTGCCCTTGTTCTGGATATTGGCGCAGTCTACAAATTTCTGAACTTACTTATTTTTAACAACGGAAAGCGCTCTGGGAACAGCAGTGTCTATGGGCGCCGCTGTCACCACTCACCAGCTAAACTGAACCGGACCACGTTTTAAGTAGCTGACGGAACTCCACAAGCGTTAGTTTACAGTCGCGTAGACGGAGTGGTAAGTTGTTTTATAAACGGGGATCAGCGGTGATAAAGGATCGATCGCCCAGACTTGTGCGGGTTTTAGGAACGTCGCACGCAGCGACATTCGACTATCGAAGTCGTCGGGGCTAGTGGTTGTGATGAGTTGGCAGTCGTCCATCAGGTACCAGGCGTTCGATGCTTTGTATACCAGGACGGCCAGCTTGAATAAAATGCGCTGCTTCACTGGCATCCAGTGGGAGGATAAATCGGTAAATCCAGTGCAGTTGCTTCAAGACTAGCGTGGTATGCTCGCACCGTGGGACCCCGTGTGGGTTCCGGGGCTTAGAATAGACCCACTCCGTCTCCTGGCCGGATGTCGTAAAAGGCGACTAAACCAGGCACCCCTCAACCTCCACGGCCTCATCTGATTACTGATGATGGTC
>Ga0126335_1000220_pt1 | contig 27316 bp, 11 predicted proteins | sample OlaspJWI45metaG_FD_108409 | JGI IMG/M metagenome (GOLD analysis project Ga0126335, IMG submission 108409) | Marine gutless worms symbiont microbial communities from Oahu, Hawaii - Olavius sp. 1 OAHU.JWI-45 metaG | ecosystem: Host-associated > Annelida > Digestive system > Unclassified | place... | reverse complement strand
CCTGTAACCGCAATATAATTATTTTTAAGGTACATGGAGTAGTGGAAGTTTGACTATAGTACATTACTAGTTAGTACTAGTTACTTATTTGCATTTTTATAGCTTCATGTGGTGTTTATAATACGATCTGTAACTACTGCGTGTGAATGCTTTACTTTTTGTCACGAGTCCGCCTGTCTGGCCTATAAACGAAGTTCGAATTTAATTCGAATTTTTACAAACGAAGTTCGAATTTAAGAAATAAACGAATTTAACATCCCTAGTTGCAGCGGTGCATAGTGACGTTTGATGTTCAATCTGCTCGCCGCAAATTTACACGAATGCAATGCGCACGACCTCACGAGTAGCCTAGGCCTCATCAGTAATTCAATATTGATGTCTACTCAGCAGGGTGTGACATCATCATCACGTGGTCGAGAATTCTCGTTGAGTCCCGGGAAAAAAATTTCTCGTATCAAAAATTCTCGACTTTTAACATCCCTACACCAGTCTTTGAAGCAATTTCTCTCAGACATATACTGATTCACAGTTGGCCTACTAGACTGCCACCGAGTTCCTCAATGATGCAAATGTTTTCTTGCATTCCCACATAGTGAAGACGAGAAGATGACCGCTACCTGAACAAGACGTCAAAGTAATTTGGCAAAGGCTGCGTAGAATGCACCACACACACTGCAGGTGCTGGAGTCATTAGCCTCAGCTGTTCCGGAGATACGACGATGGTGCCATAAATTAAATATTTAAAACTAGGTCACGTGACCCCACCGCTGACGTGCGTGACGTACTTTTGCATGCAGACCCTCGATATGCACGTGCAATTTCAAGTCTCTCATCTCCAGCAGTTCCTGAGATATACAGGGGGTCGACAATTGGTGAAATCTCCTGCCCCTCGCTGTGGCGGATCAGGATCCCCATCTAATGTTCCTTGGCCCTCCCGAGTGTTCACCCCGAGCAGGACCTCAATACGTTCAGCCGCATTTGCACAGCGAAGCCGAGTGAAAACACAAACTATGTGACGGACAGACTGACAACATGCTTCTGCACCTCATGCATTAGACACCAAATAGTTATACACTGTCTGATGAACCAATAGCGTTAATTTCTCTAGTAATATTGTTAAGCATACTTTTCTTCCACTGTTAGTTACAAGATGTCACAAACTTGTTTACATTTAGTGTAGAATATTTAATTGTGGCAGATAAATCTAACATGAATTAAATTACTGTGGCTTGAATCTCGAGAAAATGCTCATTATTACTGTGTTTGTGTTTCTGTTATTTATTCAAAGTTAAGAAAATTATGGCACTTCAAAGCAGGCCACTCTGTACATGCGAGTACACGACATACCTGGAGAAATTGTGTGAGGCTGCAAGACAACCTGGCCTGAATCACCTGTCAACACAAATCAACCAGACACGTATCATTTGTGAATTCAAAAAAACACAACGACGTCCGAACTTTCACCGCAGCAACAAAACTGAAAAAAGATAATTACTACAACAATAACGATGACAATATTACCACAACAATAACGATGACAATATTACCACAACAATAATGATGACAATATTACCACAACAATAACGATGACAATATTACTACAACAATAACGATGACAATATTACCACAACAATAACGATGACAATATTACCACAACAATAACGATGATAATATTAACAAGTATTTGGCAGGCAGGTGAGTGCATAGAGGCTTAACATCTCACTCGACACATTGCACGGCATTACTGGGTCGATGTTTACAGGAAAGATGACCCAACCAACAGTGTCAAAGCATTGCTAAAACAAACAAATTCAAAAATTCTTTATTTGCTATAGACTTTCTAATTATCAATAACTCTATTTTTAACTTATATGTATATGTTTTATGATTACTTGTTTGTTTAAGGCTGCAAGAACCCAATAAATGAACCCGAACAGGATGTCAATCCATACAGCCAGTTTTGCACAGTGCAGCCACTGCATGTCACTAAGCCACAGCATGCTGCAAGATCATCGGTTGCAACAGGCTGCACTAAGCACTTTCTGCATCTGATGCAGCCTAAAAATACTCAAAAATATGATAATATCAAATATTTTGACTCTAAAAGTTATCAGACAACAAACATACAAATATACAGTTGGACATAAACATGGAACGCGCTGCAAAACCACGGCTAACTCACTCAATTTATAAAACTGCGACATCCGTCACACAGCTGTCCTGGGCAGATTGTTTACGCATCGTTGTGGTACCTAGGCCAACTCAATCTTCCAAGGCTCCGATATCGGCAAATGAGGACCAGCTTCGGCTGGGAAGGCAAAGGCAGGTATGGTTCATTCCATCCGTGGCTAAACGCGAGGGAGGCAGGTAAAACTGGGTGATCCCTTGACAACGTGTGCCATACCTGAGTGCTTCAGTGATGAAATTTCTTCACGGGGAGGCACTACATAAAGTCCCTCTGCTTTTACATACCCAGAGCGGAGGCCACACGTGGCAATACAGTCTGACCTGACTGTTGAGAATTGTGCAGTGACAGTTGACTGACAACCTCCGAGACAGCTGAGAAGTCCGGCAGACAGTCCAACTCGACGCTCGACGGGGCGACATTTCTCACCGTCGCATCAAGTTTTGACTGCACACACGACATTAGCGGTTTAGCAAACATCCGATACTGTTATAACACGATCTAAAACGTGTGATCGTGATTGGTAAAACGCTCGTCACGTGACGTGGGTAAAATCTGATCACTGGCTCAGCGAGGTCATTGGCATGCCTGCGGGCTCATTCGCTAACCACGCAACGTCGATCATGCACATGCGATAGCTTTTTCGTAATAAAATAATTAACGCAAATTTTCCTTAGAGATATATGGCAAATGTGATACTGATGTTTTTGCTTCATTTATTTTCAAAAGTTGCGCCTTAAATGTAAAAAAACAAGAGCAAAAATTGCAAAATCATTACTTCCTCGTGATATGTCAAATTCGAGCAACATTGGACAACTTCGTGTTAACAAATTCACATGATGCCCGCGGTATCAGGCATAATTTCTATAGTGTAAGATGGACTGGCAAGGCACGACAGCACGTATGACTGAAGGAATTACGTCATTTTGCCATTGTTAACGACCTATCATTTAATATACGGGGTTACACTATGTTTGAAGCATGTCAAAGTTAGTGGTTTCAATCTCAACAACTTCCTCCACTGTGAACAGTTCTCCATTGCCCTCGATGCTTCCATCAACGATAGCCCTGCCGATGTCTTGATGTTGTCTTGGCAAGCTGCGTGTGGTCTTGTTCCTTGCATGGTAGCTTAACCACTTCTTTTTGCAGACAAGTTCCCGGCATGGCCAAATAATGAGTTCCCCAAATATTATGAACTTCTGTCAGGGTCTGCCTTTTCAAACATGCACTTGTTGGTTCTCTTGTGATAAAGCCAGTTAAATTATGTGAAAAAGTGAGTTTACAAACTGCTTGAAACTGTCAAGTGTCCACAGACTTTGCAAAGATGTTCCAAACTTTCCACACATATCACTGCACTACTATATATTATGCGGACTTTTGTCGATTTGAAATTATATGCGATAATAACAATATTATGCAGAAAAGCAAAATTATGCAAAAGCAATGCATAATCGCATAATTCTGTGAGCTCTATGCTTTACACGTAAAGCTTATGACACCATATTGAGAAAGAGTACTTGCCAAGCCATTGAAGATGGAGTCCATCACTGCATAACTGTCCAGTCCATCAACATCTATACCGCTTCTCGCGGCTTCAATCATGCGACTAATGGACGCGACGTCCATCAGCATCGACTGCCGAGATGCCTTGATCTCATCGAGTGTCACCGTATACGATGCGTCCAGCTGACGTATGAGTGCCACCGCGACCTGCTTCAACTGCGTCTGTAGCTGCACTACCTTGCTTCTAATCAACCGCTCACATACCTTCTGTCTGTAACGACAAGTGGTCAAAGTAGTGTGGTGTCGGCCGCATTGAATCTCCCTCCCCTCACCGCAAGGGATCAGAGCCCTGTCTAATACCAAGTGGACTCAGCTTTCCATCCCTCTAGGGTCATAAAAATGAGGACCAGCTTCGGCTTGGGAGGCAAAGGCATGGTTGACACCATTTGCAGATAAATGTGTGGGTGTACAAGTAAACTGTGAAAACCCAGACACCAGCGCTTTTGGGGTAGGCTTCCGACTAAAAGGCGCTAGAACAAGTGTCTGCACCTGTAATACAATGTGCCTTGAGCCCAAGAGTCTCCAGTGCTAACAGTGTCAGCCGTTCATCTGTTGTACATTGGGCTTGCCTTGATCACTTACATGAGTGATCGATGATCATGGCATTATCAACATCTGATCGCGATCGGTGATCGTCATCAAAGGTGCCACCTAGCGAACAATAGCAGGCCAAGCTATGTCAGTGTTAAACACTCGTGCGGATGGATGGTTGGCTGGTGGTGGGGAGTGCAACTGGCTCTAATCACACCCTCCTGCTGCTGCTCCTGCTCACTCACTGTCTCTTACTCTTGTCGTGGGAGGATTATACAGCAGTGAGTCACTCAGTGCTCCTACAGACCTACAGTACACAGACCGAGGGAGCACTGCTGCTGCAACTGACTCTACTGCCCACCTTCCCCCTCTGCCCCGTCTTCTCCTCTTGCCGTGTCTGTAGTCTGTACACAGTAGAAAGCAGTGTGTGTCTGAGGTGACAACTGACACTCAGTGTACAAGGCAAAATGGCGCTCGTTTAGCTATTAGAGGTGACTGCAATCAGTATCGATGTTGATCGCCCGTGAACGCAGACAATCACCAACGATCTGGTCGCAATGAAAAGCTGATCAAGGCAAGCCCTAGTTGTACAATGGGCGAAATGTTCACAACTCCCCCCAACACAGTGAAGATAACGACCCACAATGTTCCTTGGGCCTCCGAGAGCCTTTACCCCAAACAGGACCTCGATCCGTTCAGCCGTTTTTGCACACCTAAGCCAAGTGAATCCACGTGACAGACAGATGGACACTGCAATCATCGGTAGCAACAGTCCGTATCGCATCAGACCAACACCTTAAACCTTACATCACACCGCCAATCACGGTATCGCTGTACATCAAAATCAACACATTATAGGTTATGTTGGAGGCGAGTCTCTGCAGGCGATGCAATATATACTGACAGCAGTCTACTGGTGCTGATAACCACAACTGAGCGCAACATCACAATTACATCAACAACTAACAAAAGCTCAGCTGTAGCTGACATGCCACCTGAATGCCTGTATGAACGTATTCGCCAGAGGGTGCCACAAAACTGTGAGGCTAACGTATACCCAACATTTGACGCCCTCAATAAAGAAGATCCTCTCAAGCTATCGAGTTCAAATTTGGTACGTGAAAACAAGAAGGCTGGGCTACAATCTGGTGAAGGTCGCTTGATGATCAACTAAGTCAATTGGCGCAATACACCAACGTGACAAACACACAAACCGCCACATCGCAGCAGCAATAGCCACGCAAACACAGCACTTAGGCGAAAAAAATGACAACCAGAATGCAAATAACCTAAAAATAGCCGTCACAAAAACACACCAAAGAAACAAAAGCATAACACTCCACAAAGCCTCGTTCTGACGAGGACACGAAGAACTGAACATGTGGGTACATTCTTACATGCCACGAGCCAATGCAACCCCAAAAAATGTTATGACAAAACGACAGTTGCCCACTGCCAAGGCCTCTATAATGGCTGGCAGTCTACTAGTCCCAGCCGCATCGGTTGAGCTTTGTGTTAAGATTAGGACAACGGTTAGCATTAGGATTAAGGTTAGGGTTTGGGGTTGGGACAAGGCTTAAGTTTGCTTTGGCACCAAGTTGACGGCAAATCTCTAAAACTAAGAATTGTTGCGTTACCTGTTGCGTAGATCCGTAGACATGAAATTCATCTCCTGCGCCACTGACTCATAGTGACACAGCAATCTACACCACAGATGACAGTGCATATGTACACACATCTCCTGCGCCACTGACTCATAGTGACACGGCAGTCTACGGCACAGACGACAGTGCATATGTACACAGTGGGACATAAAACATTATACCATTTCATTTCTACAATAACTGTGTCAACGCAAGCTCTATCTCGCTAATTTCTGGCAAACATATACCAATGCCTCAAGAAATTGCTTTTGCCACACATTAGAGATAGTACGGTCCAACTAAAAATGGCCCAGGACAGGTCCACTGGTCCAGTAATACTGTAATCAGTAGCTGGTCCAGTCCAAGACCACTAGCTAGAGGATATGCACATTATGCTGCAGTAAGTCACTGATGCTGTCAACTTGACATATGTCAGTAACGCACAGTGTTCCACAACCGCAAGACGCTGATACATATATGTATTGCAGGCATTATATGATGTGTGTTTGGTATTTCATCAGTACATACATTACATATACACTTAATATGTCGCTTTTCGTTAGATTTTTTAAAACTAGACTTTATCTGAAACAGTACTATGTACATATTAGTTATAATAATAATAATAATTATTATTATTATTATTACGAATGCAAAGATTACAGTAACGCTATCACGCGAACGCTACAGGGGCACTTTACAATAGTCACAGAATTACAGTGAGACTAAACAGCAAAACAGTGAACAGTATGACAGCAGCGGTGACAGCCCACAGATGTTGGATGGTCAGTTTAGTTTCCATTGAAACTACGGCGAAAAAGGAGTGTTTTCAGTTCTCAGCAGAAGGTCAGTAGGGACGGCACGTTACAGAGAGATGCAATTTCAATGTTCTTGCTGCGGCCACTGGGAACGTACGGTTGCCAAGAGTGGCTTGCCGAGTGGAGGGAACGACCAGAGACGTAACGGAAGACCACAGATGACGTCTGCCTACCGCACTGGCAGTACCACGAAGGCTGTCGGCAACATAGGATGGTGCTGTGCCATGAAGACAACGAAATGTCAGCGAGCAGAGCCGAAACTTGCTACACTCAGGGATCCGCAGCCAGTGCAGGTCGTACAGGAGCGGGCAGATGTGGTCAAAATGTGGTGTTTGGCCATGGGCCATAAAATGGACGAGGACAGGTCCGATCCGGTCTAGTGCAAAACCAGTTTTGGACCTGTACAATCTCTATCACACATTTCTTGATATCCGTAATTTAGAAAACCATGTACCAGCTTATATTAGTTTTTGCTTACTTGTTAGCAGACAACAGACTAGATATGGCAAAGTAATTCATCATGGTTTTATGCAAACAAAAAGATAAAGTTTTAACAAAAATGTTGTAGACTAGTCTGTTTGATTAGAGAAAGTGTTAAGCAATAAGTGGAGTCACCCACTGTGTGCACTCATCCAGCCGCTGAACAGCGTCGGCATTATCTTGCTTCGGCTGCAGAATAACAACAAGAACAGACATGCAACTTAATCTTACAGATTGTGAGATGAATATTAGCATCTCAACTGACCAATCGTAACAAAAAAGAATGGAGGCTGGAATGTAACATAATGAAAAGTTTATAAAGCACATAACAATATACTCCACTGTTGTGGAGACACTGGGTCCTTGGCACAGATGACAGCAAACTACCAAGTGGACTCATGACCCAAATCACTCGCCTTTGTTACAGAACTGACAACCATTGTATGATGCACTAGCCATTCTGCCCACCCAGCCTGGCATTGCGTAGGCATCCCTGTCCGCTTTTCCGAGTTATGAGCAGACGATCAGAGGAACAAACAGACAGACACACAAAGTAATTGTTTCCATGATATATCCAGGAAACGACCAAAATACAGGTCAACCTGGCAGCGTAGAGCCTGATACGACATCCTGGCGATGTAACTGAATATGGAGTTGTGACGTTTGGCAATGTGATCCATGACCGGAGGGAGACGAAGTATGGTTTTAAGCCCCATCCCCACATGCCTCAGACCATCCCACTCCCCGGTCGAGGAATGTACACTGTCTGCTGACAGCACAGCATTCATGCTGCATGCATTGTGCCATGCCACCAGTGGAGAGGCCTACCTATAGCTAGTACTGCCAAATAGCCTACCCAGTAAAGCTAGAGGTAGAGATCACTTGATACAGCACATTAGCACCACTTTATGGGCTAAACCTACCACAGAAGCATTACTGGCTAAACCTCACTGGCTGCTGCCATGAAAAATGAAAATATAAGTTTTCTAGCCCCAGTAATCACAGAATCCCTGCAGCCGCCCGACTTAAATCCAATCCAATGTGAATAAACGGGCGCAGGTATTCCTCTTTGCCCATATCTTTTACAACATCACATACAAATTAAAGCACCTCCGGTTCCAGTAAACTCAGAATGAAAATTATAAAGAACATCTTGATCCAGCCAGTGTTTGTCCACACGACTTTTGAAAATATTAAGCGTATTGGCATCAACCACTGAATCTGGTAAACTATTCCATATGATTACTTAGCAAACAAATAGACATGCAACGTCAAAAACAGAACTGAAAAACAGATAAAGTATTCTTACCGGAATTTCAGAAACAATGTCAGTAACACTGTGTGTCTGGACAGTGTTAGCGATACCAACGGAAGAGCACGGTTCACGCAGCGACATCACTAACAGCTCTGCAACATGATGCGCGGCAAATCATAAAATGCAGGCAGGTGGCTACGGAAAGGGGTGGGGTCAGAAACAGCCGGCCGGCTGCAAAACAGTGTGTAAAACAAAGTGAGCGAGGGAGTAAAGATTTAACGTCCCAATCAACTCTTTATCGGTCATTTCAGGAATGACTTTCACAGGTAAGATAACCTAACTGACAATGTCAGAGCACTGACGGAAACTAGTAAAACGTGTTCTGCAGTCAAATGTCAAATCCCACTGTACAAAGAGTCTTAATTTACCGAATTACCGGATTAATTGCGACAAAGTTTTATCACTCACAAAATTTTAACCCAAAACATCAAAAAAACAATGTTTTTTTTCAAACCGCTTGTATTGAACTTCTCCCATACCATAAACGCGAAAAGCAAAGAATATTTAATCCACTGGCACGGGAACTCGATACAGGTCACCGGGGCGATAATTTTCTGCAAGCCTGGATTTTGTGGTTGCGATAGTTCAATAGTTGCCCAAGCAGAGAAAACGACGGCACCGTTGCAGACGTCAGTGCGCAAAATAACTGAGTGCAGTCGAATAACGTATCCTACATACTATCGCTGATGTTAGCATGTATCCGTCTTGTTTTGTCTGAGATGAAATCTTTCAGCTATGTGTATTTTTTCCTTCAATTCATTCTTTCTTTACACTGTGCCATCAGTTATATCATGCAAATTTACAATTTCAGTTGCGCCGCCTTTGAAATTTTTTTCGTCGCCAAGTTTTCTCTTTCCTTCAGATATCGTTTTTCCTACTCTCTCGTGACCAGGGAAACCAGAAAAGTGCTAGATTGCCCAACTGTTCGAAGATACCTTTGCCGTCGCGTTTTAAACAACCAATAGGCCTATCATCGGTTGTATTCACTGTTACCAGACAAGAACAGTCATGGTTACGACCTGCGACGTCGGCGCCAAAGCATGTGAGCGGAGCGGGAGCGGCATATTTTTCGCTCCCGCTCAAACCTATTTCTGTGACTCCCGCTCTCCGCTCCGTTCGCCGTTCCGCGACTTCCCGCTCCAGCTCCGCTCCCGGTCCAGTAATTATTTTTACATCCGCTCATCGCTCCGCTCCTGCTCACCAGGTTTTCGGCTTGCTCCGTTCCAATGTTTCATGAAGCACACCAGGGTGTGTCTCGAAAAGAAAACTGAAATTTGGCCGACGGCCAGCCACTGCCCACCTGCCCGTCAAACACTGATGCTGTGTGTTAATATCATCACAAAAGTTAGTCTTCACTTTACAGTGCAAACTTAAATTTTATTTGCACTTATTCATAAGTTTTTGAGTAAACATAATTAAGCGATTTTGAACTTTGTATCAAAATTTTAACGGAAACGAAATACTCGAATTAGAACATGGAATTTCGAAGTATAGTAAATTGTATGATCACTGGATCAAATAGACTCTGTATATAGTTGGTAACGTCAAGAAATTTGAGAACTATTACATTGGAGCGGAATGTGAGCGGCCAATTTAGCCAGCTCACCGCTCCGTTCCCGCTCCACGGGTTTTTGACCCCCGCTCCGCTTCGTTTTCCGCTCCACTCACATGCTCTGGTCGCATCCTCTCACACAATGATGGTCAGCACAACTTTGTACACACTACACAGACAAATTCATAAATACAGTTATTACACATCTCCTCTTATTCTTATTCCATTGTTTAATGCGTTCTAACAATTTCTAATAAACGAATATGTTATGTTATAACATATTCGCCATATGGCGGCTGATAAAATCGCGCTGCGGAAATTTAGCTGGCCACCGGTTACATATCCTCTTCAGCGAGGGACATAGAATATTTAACAAATTAGTTGAATTGGGTAGGTATGTGCGTATTTTGTGATTTAAGCGGTCTCTGTGCAAAAACAAGCGAGATTTCCGAATCAGCGCAGTTTCCAAACCATGGTTTTACGTTCTGTGCGCCCGCCGCGCAAGTACTTACCTCGCGTTAACCACCGTGCGCGCTGTAGTTATTAGCGCAATATCGCCAAAGGCCGTGCGCGCACACAGAGCCACTGCGCACGCTGTAGCTAACTGCCACGACTAGGTATTGGCATCCTGTTATAAAAATGTCACGTTACACCGAAATGAAAGAAGTGACACTAAACAAGAGGCCAAAGGCATTTGGCGAAGGCTGGGTAAAGATGTCTATTACGTCCAGTGATGGAAACTACCATTTTTGCGACTTACAAACGATAGCAAACTATGTTAGAGAGACAGAAATAACTTAATTTTCTACCGGAAATGCAATCTTAAGTCACTACTAACTGCGTCGACTTTAGCTGGACGGATTGTAAAACATTGGGTCCATCCAGTAGCTGAACTGACGTCATAGCCTAGATCATACCCAGTTTATTTTGTAAACACTTTTATAAATGATGCGACAGATATAAAATGTCCGCACCAGACTTTATACACTCAGCATGTCCGCAACTTTGTCTAAGACAAAGTTCTTAATTTTCTAGTGGAAATGCAATCCAAAGTCACTACTAACTGCGACAACTCTAGCGGGACCGGAGTATAAAACATGGGGTTTTGTGTGGGTACATTCTTAAAAACGTAACGCACAGAAATTCGTCAAAAAGCTGTATAAGCAGCATATGTAATGGTGGTGCCACCTAGCGAATGGAGGAGAACTATGTAAGGGAAGAATTTTCACGCGAAAATTTCGAGGAAAAACGCACATAAATGCGTCCAATAGCTGAGTAAGCAGTAAACAGAATGATGGCACCACCTAGTGAGTGAGTGAGCAGTTTCTTAACGGCACATCAGCACATAGAAGGCCATTACAGTGCCATCGCCACCTAGGGAATGTATCTGAAGTATTTATTGGCGGAAAAATTGATGGAGAAGACCTTGAAAAAGGACGGAAAAATTAGTGGAAAAACCCTGGAAAATACATGCATAAACTGAATAAGCAGCAAAGAGAACGATGGCACTACCTAGGGAATTGATTTGAACTATTTTGTTTACCCCAAAACAGTTGTGAAATAAATTTTTGATGGAGACAATGTTAGAGCAGGTATGAAATTGCTGTAGAAAAAATGCACAGAAATGCGTCAATTAGCTGAATAAGCAGCAATCAAAATGATGGTGGCGCGTATGAAATGTATGTGAACTATTTATAGCCCCCAAAATTTGATGGAGACAACGTTGAAAAAGGGCCAGAAATTAGTTGGGGAAATGCAAAAGAAATTCCTGCATAAACTGAATAAGCAGCAGACAGAACTATGGCACCACCTAGCGAATTTTTCTCAGCTTTTTTATTTACAGAACTAGTTTTGAAATAATGGAAGTAAATGAAGATTTGATGGAGACAACGTGAAAGCAAGGCGAAAATTTCCAGGTAAACGCACTAAAATTTGTCTATTAACTGTATAAGCAACAAAAAGAGTTATGGAAAAATATCTGAATAAGCTGTATACAGTGTTAGTGACCTATGTAAAATGGCTGTAGGGAGAATCAGTTGACAATGGAGGAGGTAAGAACTTCTGAAGAAAACAACGCACAGAAATACGTCTATTAGCTGAATAAGCAGCATAGAGATTGATGGCACCACCTATAGAATTTCTGTGAACAATTTCTATGAAGGAAATTGTTGGAGACGGCGTTAAAGAATGATGAAATATCGGGTCGGAAAGACCGTCAAAATTCATGCATAAACTAAATAAGCAGCAAATAGAATGATGGCGCCACCTAGGGAAGTTGAAATACACGTATTGAATTTCTGTGTAAAAAGTTTTTACTGAAAGACAGTTGTAAAATAAAGGTTTGATGAAGGCAGTGTTAAAGAATGTTTAAATTTTCAAGGGAAAATCCAGTAACATTGGGCTATTAACTGTATAAGCAGCAAATAGAATTATGGAGAAATATCTGAATAAGCTGCATACAGTGTTAGTGACCCATGTAGAATGGCTGTAGAGAATCGGTTGTCGCAGTACCATAGCCTAATTAACTGTAACAGACTGCATTTCCGGTAGAAAATTAAGCCTTTTCTGCCTTTCTAGCGGTAACCATGTGCGACGCATAGCCTATAGGTCTAGACAACACCGGCCGCCAAAGGTCCACACGCAAAAGACATCTGCACGTCAACACGCGTGACCGAGTTACCAAAGTCCAGCTTACCAGTTGGCGTGAAAAACTATGTGCCTACAGTGTGTCGCAAAAACGCTCACTATGACTATGCACCATATATCATTAAAATGTTAATACATTGACAAACTCACAGCACATTCATCTATGTGTCATTAATTATTTTCTGCTTCAATTTGATGCTCTGAAACTGCTAACGGAAACTAGGCCTATACGGGTAAGGCAAAGTTAATTAGCGCAACTCAGTTGCATACGTACTAGCCAAGTCCGTCGTGTCTAATGACTCGTGTCCGTGCTAACAGAAATGCGCCCATAAACTGAATAAGCAGCAAACAGAACGGTGGCGTTACTTAGCGATTTTTTCTATGCTATTTTTTTACAGAAATACAGTTTTCAAAGAAGCGAAAGAAATAAAGTTTCGATGGAGACAACTTGAAAGAAAGACGTAAATTTCCAGGAAAAACGCACCGAAATTTCTCGTCTCGAATTATGGCAAAATATCTGAATAAGCCACATACAGTGTTAGAGATCCATGTAGAATGACTGTAGAGAGAATCAGTTGTTTATCGAAGCACCGTGTATGGCAGGCACAAGTTTGGGGTTATTGGACACTGCAGATACTGCAAGGAAAAGCGATAACGCAAAGTAGGCCTAAGTTGTACATGTACACACGAATGCAAGTCGTTGTCTTGACGTCATGATCACTGTACTTCTTCCTACACCATGCTCACACGTAATTTAAGAACGTAATAACATTTCCTACGCTTTCCTCTTTCAAAAAATGTAATCCACGATTGTGGTAATGCCGGTCGCAGACCAGTGCCAGGCCGTAGTAAGATCGCGTGCGTACTATTTGTATTGTATGTGCTTGGCCGTGATTACTAGTCTGCAGATTTTACCTGTCACGAAGTACTGAGTGACCCGTAACGAAAGTCTGACTGTCACGAAGTACTGAGTGGCCTGTTATATCAGACAATTGTTATAATGGTAAAAAAATATTTTATTCTGGTGTTTTACATGAACACCTTTTTATCGGACAATTGTTACAATAGTAAAAAATACTTTATTCCGGTGTTTTAGGTAGATAAATAACAAATACGCTGTAACATGTGCCTAAAGATTAGATCTGTGCTCATATTTTAATAAAAATGCTACAGGTACATAATATATTACTAAAGCTGTGTAACTTGTCTAATAGTCTACAAACAGCACACATAACAGTTAAAAACATTTCTGTGTCGCCATCTGGCGACTGTCGATAAACGTTACAACCCATTCGCCTCAGTTCAACGTTGTCGTAGAAACAAACACAAGTCGACTTATAGAAGCAACGAGAAACAAAGTAATTTAGCGATAGCCGCATCGAATACGCGCTGCAATGAGGCGCTTCTAATGAGCTTTGCTCACGGTCTGCGACCGGAGTTTAGGTTTCCTAATGGGTTATAGGCCTATCGTTATTGATAACGATGACGATGGACTGAAAATCGTGAGCTTCAGATGCACTGGTTGGCCTCACCAGCTTAATAACCATTCAGCTATGATGCAAACATTCACGGTGAGTTGCATTACTTATTGAATCAGTTACTAGTTGATTACGCTGTAACGGGCAAATGTTCCTGCTGCTGTAGGCGTAACTTGTCACGATTCTTTCATCTGTCTACGGATAGAAAAACTTTCCAATAATACCACAGGTTTATATTCAATGCACTTTATATACACATGTGGTCCTAGCGGTCTCCGGACGACGGCAGTCACTTATGACTCAACGGTCCCTTACGGTGTTTAGTATTACCGCGTAGTTAAATATAAACAATGCCGCGCTGATTCACTAGATGCGTAATTGTTTCCAAAGTAATTGTTTAACGTTACAAATGACTGAAAAAGTGTGTCGCTGCACACAACAGACGATAATACAGCAATACAGGTACGTCAGCACTTGAAAAATGTTTGCAACAGACTTAATACACTCAGCGTGTGTCGATCAACGCAAACGCAAAGTTGGATCATGCTGGATGAGAACTTTGTGCAGAGTGAAAATTTCTGCTTTCCACCAAATTATTTATTCATATTTACGCCTATCATGATATTTGGTGTCATTTTTAAGTGGTAAAAATTACACCAGAAATGGCACGCATATTTGGTGTGATTTTTAAGTGGTAAAAATGGTGGTTTCTGGGTCCGGACCTGTCTGTAACAATTACCCATTTTTCATATTTATTTATTTAATGACAATTTCTGTCGTTTGTAAGTTGCAAAAATTGTACATTTTAGGTGCAGGCGATTTGGACACCTAACCGAATGACCCGCACACACGGCGCGTGGTGTACACTGCATGCACCGCCGTCGATTTAAGCTGCGTGACAGGCAGAGCGACAGACAGACACTGCAGACATCAGTAAGAAGACTCTGTATGTAGCGTATGTACAGTACTCTGCATTCCACAGTATACCCCATACCCCTTGCCATATTGTTAATGTATCAGTCTTGGTTCGCAGACGTTAGCCTCCAAAAGTCTTCTTCAGCATCCTGGTGGCACTTGCAGCTACAGGTGACACAGTTCTGAGCACTGTGTGAAGGCCCAACTGCTGAGATATGAGGTCCTTTTACAAGGTCTGCTACCAGGTGTCTCTTGGTTTGTCAGATGGATGCTTCCATTCTTGGTTTGGATGAATGTTGAGAACTGTAAAAGTTGCCCAGTTATGCACCATACAAACGTACATTGACATTGACGTTCAGTTGTGTGGTGGTCGTACAGCTATCTTGATCAATGGCGGTGCAGTCCAAACTAATTGACCTGTTGCCGGCTGACTATGGTTATGTCGTCTTGACAGCTGTAGGCAGCATCTTTGTCAACTCGTGGATGTCATTCAATGTCGCGCGTGCACGCAAACAGCACAACATCAAGGTCTGCATGTTTGGACATTCCCCTACCAGGCAATTCAACCCTGGACAAATCCCCTTTATTTTCTTATGAAGAGGCACTATATCAAGTACCCATGTACATTTCTTTCACATAAATTACTTTGGTACATCAATTTTCGTAGTTTTATTACATCTGTTGTTTGAGCTCTTTTCAACTGTGAAGGTACACAAGTTGTTATAGTGCCCTTTAGTCAGAAGCCCACCTAAGAAATGGCACGCATTGTAAGGGTTTTCACAATTTTACGTGCACACCCAAACATTTATCCACAAACGGTATGAGCCATGCCTTTGCCTCCCAAGCCGAAGCTGGTCCTCACCTTACTGACCCCAGACTGGTTGGAAGGCCGAGTCAACCTACCTGGCTGATTACACACCTAGATGGTTTAGGTTTACCCATCTGAAGATGGCCGTCCATCCAAGTACTAACCGTGCCCAGCGTTGGTGAACCTCGTTGGTCAGACCAACTGTGTGTTTTGTGTTATGTGCATTACGTTTGCTTGTGATGAGAGTCAGGTAGTGTGCTGGGCTCGGGAGATTACCTGTAAGGTGGCCAATAATCTATCACCGGACTGGGATGTCGTGCATATCGTGCATTGAACGTGGGTGTGTTCTGTTAGTATCCACTGATGTATAGCCCAGACAATCAGACTTTCAACTGCATTCAGCGTGCCCACCAGAACACGTAAGATCACTTGGTTTCTGTGTACGTTAACTTCATTGGTCAGACCAACTGTGTTTTGTGTTGTGTGCATCATGTTCACTTGCAATTATTAATGCACTGCATGATGTTTAGCGATAAACTGCTCGACTGTCTTTGGCTAAAACTTAAGTCTTCAACTTTGGTTTAAGACATTATTAGCATAAACAAGTTGTTTAAGTGATGTAGTAATGCCTGCGTTATGGCGCCCTCTGGTGAATACATACATACATATGTGAGAAATTTTTACGTGACCTAAGTAAAAACCTCAAGGACCACTGAAAAAGGAACCTGTAGTTATGGAAATGATATAGAAAACAAAAAAGTTTTCATTTTCCGGCAGAATGATGTCAGTGACACACAGCCCGTAATGTTGTGTGGCAGACTGTTCCAGAGCGTCGGCCCGGCAGCAGTGAACGCTCAGTCGCCAACAGTCCAACGATGAGGAACAGTCACCCGTGTGACACACTGACTGACAGACAGACATTCAGTGCTACAGGATCACCAATGGCATTAGCCCACATCTCACACATTCAGTGCAGCCTAACAAGTAAAGTAGTGTGAAGCATTGGACTTACTAGACTGAGTCTGTGACTGAAATTTCAAGATGTTTAGAATAGTTTAAACAGGAAAACAGTTTGAAGTCTTCTTTATTTATGATTTGACATTGCAATATGGCATTTTATTGGACATTGAGGTCAACAAGGCAAGTATTAGCTGTTGTAGTTATGAGAATTCTGTAGGGATGTGCTGGTTAGCCAGTTGTGTTCGGTTCCAGCCTGATGTACAATCACTTTTCACCAGCCGGTTCCTGAAAGTCGAGAAACTGGATAATTTTACTTATTATTTTGTTGATTGCTCATTTGTCATTCTATGTAAACAATCGCAGGCTTAAACATGAAACTTGTCACTTTACCCATGCAGCAGTCTGGGTGTCCAAGTCAAACTAGTACCGTTCCCGAACTACTGAGTGCTCGCTCAGATGGTGTACGACTGTAGTCGAGTAAGTCAACTTCAGTTGTCAATGTGACTTACGGTCCTCACGCCAATATCCGGTAAATTCTGGTTCCGGCAGATGGTGAAAATGCCCGTCCGGTACATCCCTAGAATTCTGTCGCAAGTGTAAACGTTGTGTGATGCTGATGCTGCAGGCTGGAGACTTACTCACAGTTTCTGCTTTGTCTGATGGTTGGCGGACTGCAGCATCCCGTGAGTGCTTGCTGTTTATCGGCACTAGTCCTTGCTGTGACTGGATACACAGTTACCCACACATAGCGGTGTCTGCTGTGTTGCTGCAGCTGTAAAAGGAGTCCACTCAGTTTCATGTCTGCGTGATGTTAAAAGGAACGTAAATTAGGCCTTAATTTCCTTAGCTTTGTTTTATGTAAGTCAGTCGATTGCTCACTTATTATTTTTGTCTTGTTTTTTATTAAACATGTTCTTTGGGTTTGTTAGACGTTATATGAAATTTACATCTATCACTAACAAAATGTTTCACCTTTTGATGTTTCGGTCTCTGTGAAGGACACATGGTATAGCGCAGTGCCTCGTTATTGTCCAACACCATCACAGAAGTGCTCAGGTGTGGCACATGTTTCCAACGGATCACACCGTTTTACCTGCCACCCTCGTGTTTAGCCACAAATGGAATGAACCATACTTGACTGTCTTCCCAGCTGAAGCTGGTCCTCATTTACTGACCGCTAAAGGATGGAAAGCTGGGTTGGCCAGCATGGTGAGTAAACAGTCTGCCCAGGACCGCTGCATGACGGAAATCACTTTGTTAGCTGCTCAGACCGTTATGCCTCACTGGGCAACTGGAGTGCAGCAGCTATGAGCATTGAACCCTTGGCCTATTAGGCCATGAGCTGTGTTGCTAGCCACTGAGCCTCTCAGTCACTCTGTCAGAGAACTTCATCAGATGAAGCTTGGTCAGTTCTTATTCCAGTTCTTGCGACATTAGTGATGCGATGTGGCAAGAAATGTGTCGTATGGTTCAGTGTGTAGCTGCTTGTAACTGTTATCTTGCCGTATGTTTGCTTTTGGGGTTGATGGTTGTGTTACTGTAATTTATTAGAATCTGTCCTGGAAATGGATATCTACTGGAAAGTTGTTCAGTGGTATTACTGAACACCCTGCAGACTGCAGAGTTTACTTACTGAGGCAGATTATTACACCGCTTTTGACAAAACATCTGCATTTTGTCACCGATGTGCATTCCCAATTTTTTCTGGTTTCTGACTTCAAGTTTTCTTTTTACATTAAGACTCCTAATCTGATTCTCGGTCCAGAATTAGACTCTGGTTGAGATACTTTGATGTAGCCTGTTTTCCTGCCTCTGTGTGAGGGAGACTGCCCTCCAGAACTCTGAGGGGACACTCCAGATATGTGGGTTTTGTTCATTTTACAAGGTGAGGGTGCTATAAGAGATGGCGTTGGTATTGTGTACTGTCAGAGAGTGGCAGCGGCGAGCGGTTTCGTGTATCTACTCGGTCGCATTGCGTTTGCCGTCGGATACTCTACCGGAGGTGAGTGTGGTACAGTAATGCACATCGTGTGATATCTCGCTGCTCTTTGTGATCCAGGATCCACAGAAAACCTTTCATAATCAAGACAACCGATCTCAACGATTCCATAAGTAGAGGCTTAACGTCCTTCTCGACACTTTATAGATCATTTTGGGAGCAGTTTTTACCGGTTAGATGACCCAAACAACAGAGTCAAAGCACTGAAGGAAGCCAGTTGGTCACTGAGATTAGCTTCGGTGTCACCAGAACCACTCCACCGTGTTACGTAGTATATAACGTATCAGAATTATCATGTGCACAATTTGTGGTCAGTAGAGTCAGTTAATAAACGGACGTGTTTACTGCTACTGACAGTTGTTGTATGGGACTGCAATCTGGCTGTGGGCAGTGAATGTTCAGCTGGCCAAAGTCTAGACTGTAGCAAGCTGCATAAGCTGCATGGACACACACCCTGGTTAACTAAATGATGCTGTTTGAACTGCCTACATGAGCAGCTCAACTGAACTGAGCCAGCTGAGCTAAAGTGGACCAAATTTCACGAGTGCAAAGGTTGAACATGGCAGAAATCGTTCAGTGGAGTTGGCTGCTGCTGCGGCGTTTCTAGGTCTTCTTGAAATTTTCAACAAATTGCAAAGTTTAGAACCAGCTGCTATGCAAATGCCAGATTCTTTGTAATGTTCTGCCAGTATCTGACTAAGTAGACTTTGAACATTTGATGTGCTGTGTTACTAGCGCTGTACCAAGTATTCTGTTCATATTCTATTCGGGCCGAATAGTGTATGCAATACTGCTGAAAGTAAACCGAATACGAGTAGTCATTAATGTGAAACTGTGAGCACGTTTCTGACGTAAGCCAAACAAAAAGTTCTTGGGTACATTATGCGTACAAAACTGCTGCGTTTTTACTTAACTTTGAATCAGTTTTTAGCAAGTTTAATGACTTTGTGAGTACACAACATGTATTTTAGACTGATGCTGATAAATTGATGACGCTGAACGTGAATGAATATTAACGTTAGCAGTGATGAATGACAATGGCGTTGCTTCAAAGTTCAGAGCAATAATTTGTATTCTGTTCGTATTCGGCTGAATAATAGTTTTAGTTATTCGTATTTGGCCGAATAGTCCCTCTTTGGTGCAGCCTTATGACGTTGTCTGACTATTGCACTGTCAGTCCATGTTTCTCATTTCGATGCTCCATTTACAATTTTGTGACAACATCGGTGATGTTTAAGCTTCGTCATCTTTCACATCAGGTGCCCAGTCCAACATCGAGTAAGTTTGCACCACGAGTGTAATGTCGCTGTAACGCATTTTATTTTCCGACGCGCTCACTACGTACACGCATCTACCACTGCTGCTACTCGCATGCATACATATATATGACTGCCTACAGCGAACGTGCCTACGCACTTAATGGGCGTGACTACATCACTACACTACAACGACCATGATGTAACAGACACGTGTCACGCCACATTTCACAAGCCATTAGCAACCTTGGGCAAGTTATTTACACCCACGGTATGTGCCTCAGTCACCAAGCCGTATAATTTGGTACTGCTGTACATGCTCGCCATTAAACAGGCACACCACGTGATGCACTAGCCCCATTTTGCTGGTCTGTTGCTCTTTGTTTATGGATACCCTTCCAAGAGACACTGATAAATTTGACATTGTTTTGTTCCAAATTTTTCCAAGTATATGTTCTGTTTGCGTAATTGCGTCCCGTCAGAACCTGAGAAGCGTCGTTGGGGAACGTTCGGCTACATTGGTGTAGTGTCACTCATTGGCTGTACCGTGTCATTTGCTCTTCATCAGCTCAAATGCATCAAGTAGCTCTCTGTGGTACGTGATACAGTTGGATCTCTATGGTGCTGCTATTTGGAATGTTTTTTTCCGAGTCAGTTGATCGAGAGAACATTTTCCCTTGTAAAAACTCAACTGGCAGAATTACGCTAAAACATTTTTGCCGACCAAGATACTTCTCGTCATGGCAGAAACCCAACCGTGTTTGCTGCACATGTAGAGGTTGGGCCAAATTAAACAGGGCCACGCATTTCAGCTAATAACTTCAGAAGTGCTGATCGGATCAAACTTGCGTACATTAATTGTGCAAAATAAAGTGGTGCCATCTGGTGAATGAAAGTCATGGTAATTAATAATGATTGACCATCGTCTTTCGTTGTCGATCAAAGCTCTAAGAAGTAAAAAACAAATCTCAGTTAATTTGACAAATAACAACAATGACTGACATCAGTCAGGTGGTTAATTACTACCATCACTGGTGTTAAAAATTTAAGTAAGTAAGAATGTTCGTTTGGTTTATTGTACGGTTTAATGAGGGCAGAGTATGTTTTCATGGTCATTTTCATTCGCTAGATGGCACCACAACATTTTCTTAAATTAATAGCTAAACTGACAGATTCTTATTAAATAAGTGGCCCTGTTTAATTTAATTTAATACTAGAGTTCAGCTGTGTTTTAGTAATTGTTACTGTTATATGGGCAATAAATTTGGTGCTGTTAGCAAGATTCACTATATAATTTAAAACGATGTGCTATAGCGTTAATTTGGGGTGGCAGTCAGTTCGTCCCCAAGTCAACTCATTAGAACTCGTTCATGTTAGTGTTAGGGCCAGGGTTACATTAGCCATGGGGCTGGATTTGACTTTGGAATGTTAAATTTGATTCATGTTTGTCTACGGATAGTTATTCCTGGATTCACTTTTTGGCGTCCGAGCCAAAGGTGAAAGACGCAATATGTAACTCGGTTGTGATGTCTGTTCTGTCTGTAATAAGCCACGCCCCCTGACATCACAAGCTATTATTAGCTCGGGCCAAGCGGGCGCAAAGCTTCCCGGTGACCAGTAACAGTGCAGTCAATTGCGTGCAAAGGCTCGTCTCTGAAATAACCCATTGTCATTGGTTGGCATGTAAAACCATACTAGGTCAATTCTTGCTTGTCTGGTGTATACAGGTCAAGGAGAGACTTGCGGGTACAGCATATGAACTGATGCTAGGATGTTCATAGACTGACGTTAGCAATGTTAGTTGTGTTTCGTGACGTTGATATTCCACTAGGCATAGTCAGGTTGCAGCAGCATCTCTGTAGTTAGTTGCACTAGTGATAGCACTCCTTACTGCACACTAACATGTTAGTACCAGTCGTTCATTAGGCATTTCCAAGCCGGCATCGGTTCGTCAATAGATTCAGTGTTTGTTGCAAACTGGTGTGAGAATGTGATTTAACACTGTTTTATGATGTAAAAGAATTTAATATCTTAACTTAAGAGATTACCGGTGTAGTCTCAACATGACATCTCTGCATGCTGTATGTGTTAGCAATAGAGAAATCTGTGTAGACTATTGTTGTCAGAGTGTTCATCGATTCGGAGTTCAGCTGACATAACAGTGTGTCATGGTGTGCCAGTTACTATAGCAACAGTGACGTGTTGTTAGTATTGTGTTCACTTCATGATGGTAACAGTGAAGGCTAAGAGTCAGTAAGTAAACAATAGTAATTACATCTTTAAAAGCTGCTGAACAGAAAGAAAAATGTAAGAGTGGGTGAAGGCAATCTGGCCTGGTGAACAGTGTGCCATGAATGACTTGGCTTTGCCACTGCTTTCTTGAGAGCTTTGACGCCGTTGGTTGGGTCATCTGACCTGTAAATACCGTCACCGGTTACTGCCGAGTTCACAAAAACTCTCGATGAGTGCATAAATTCCCATTTCAGTTGGTTTGTTTTGTGTTAGAGGTAATGTGCAATATTATACGTGACAGCGTGGATGTCTTCTGTGTGTTGTTCAGTAACTAAGCAATGAAATGCTTGACATTAGTTACACTGTTTTGGCTGACTACTGCATACTGTTGTGAGGCTATTATTACAGGGTAGTGCTGGGCGATTCGGGAGACGCCAACGTCGATTCAATTCGCCAGAGTTTTGATTAGATTCACTGTTGTTACGTCAGTAGGTCATTTATTAATTAGAAGGTGTATTTTGAAGTGTACCTGCAGCATTACCAGTACTTATTTAATTGCAGTTAGCCTAACTTTTAATTAAATTGTGACATCGGTGCAAGAAAATATTTATTTTGGGGCTTTGTTTGCTGGTATGTGATTCTTTTCTAAATTGTTATACGTTGTAAAACAGCTCAGTTTCATTTCATTATTGTGTTGCAATTATTTGTACAAGTATCAGAACCAACCACGTTTCTACTAACTTACTAATAAGCAAGCAGTGATGATATTTTACCAACATCACAAACCATGCACGATGCTCCGTCGTTGTCAGTCTTCGCAAAAACTGTCCAAACTATCGATCAATTTGTACTCATTGTTGTTTTTATTTGCAAACAAATATTACAAAATTTACTGACAACTTACTGATGACAAAAACACTATGTGATATGACGTCACCAAAGAATAAGATGCCAGCGCTGGTGATGCTACTGCAGTAGTGCTGTTCGGATTGTATATTTGAATTGCCAGTTATCAATTACAGCTAGTCCCTACTGCAGCTCAATATAGTGGATTATGGAAGGCTGAAAGTCAAGGCATGTCTGCCTGCAGTACCTGATCTCGCGACTTGTACACATAAGTGAGAAATTGTGAGAACATGGACGGATTTCCAGTGTCTTCGTTTTCATGTCTTTGGTCATGGTGTCGAGGCTTTTGCAGCTGAAACCATACAGACGAATCGAACTCAGCGTGAATTCGATTCACCCTATCGAATCGATTCGATTTGCCTGGCGAATCGATTATTCCAAGCTCTATTACAGGGTAAGATACAACGAGTTGAGTATGCTATATGCTTCAGTATTCGTTGTATTTTTCGCTGCCTTCTCCTTTTCTCCCACCAAGTTTTTTTTTAAGTTTTCATCTACTGCTATAGACTTTTTAATTTGCCATTAAATAAGAAAGGGCTGGCATCTCAGTCTGCAGAATGCTACAGATTCAGCAGTTATTATTTCACTTATCTATGTTGGTTTGGTTTTCAGTGTCTGTTGTACTAGTTTCAGCTTTTCAACACTTTTCAAGAACTGAAGAAACGCCCGCCCCCTGCATTTCCATATCTTTCCAGTTTCTAATACTACAGAATACCCCTCCTACCTGTGAACTGGCATCAGTTACAGCGGGGGGGGGTGGCTTCTTACACTCCCCAGGTGGGTCCAGGCAATCTCTGGATGCCATGTGTTAATTAGCAGTAGAGAAAACTGTTGCTTTATCTAATTATTGTGTCATTGTGTGCCACTGAGCATATCGACTTAACACGTCAGTGCGTTTGCTTCATAAATAACAGTATGCGTTTCGCAGAGAAAGTGTTTGCTCTCAAGAAAGATTAAATGAAACCTGCAGTTATCAGTGAATTCTGTGGAGTGACTGATTCAGTGTTGAATGAAAAGTTGCAGTTTGTCAGCATTCTGAGCTGAAGTAACGTCATAATAATGCCATTATCTCTGCCACAGTGTGTGATTTAAGAAGCAACGTTTACCCTACCTGATGACATTTCACATATTCACCTAATGATAAGAGTTGTCGTTGGTGTCATGTAGATTTCATTTAACTTAATGCTTATATGCACTACAGTTGCCAATGTTTGGTCTGTGAATTCCAGGACACGGGCCGCAAAGCAACAAGCAAAATGGTCTCCTCGTGGCTGTGAAAGAGCATTCAATATCTCCCAGCAGTTCTGGGCAGAGCCCGGCTGCCAAATGCATTTTGACATATTTAGGGCCAAACGTTTTACACCTGGGGGCTACAAATTTAGTTCCTTCTGCTTAGCAAAATGTGAAAGTTGAAGCAGTGTATCTGTTTCCCTGTTTTGGTGTAACTGTTAGTGTCGTGAGATGTAGTACAGATTATAAGAAAGTAACTGCGAAGTGTCATTGACCAACTGTTGTAAATCGCCATTTTTCTCTTTCGCCTTTGCAGTTCACGTTCGTCACATCTTTGACAAAACACAACTAAGCATTGGCCTACATGCTATGTTGGCTACAATAACAGTTCTCGTTTTCCTCAAAGCATGTAAATTAAATGTAAACACGTCACAACTAAAGTGTGACACACAGCTACAACTATTCGTTTTCTTCAGTGTAGGCTTACTACTATAGGCAAGCCAAGATTAGAGATGATAGTGTCAATTTGTCCGGCTTGAATTTTTAGGCCCCCTACTTTGTTTCCATGCGATTTTGCCACTTTACGTAGTTCACTGTTTTTGCAAAAATACACTTGTAGAAATCACTGCCTTTTAAAGCAATCTTGTCAAATAGTCCATGTACTTAACACAGAATAAAGCTTAGTTTTAATAGCTTATGACATCAGAATTAGAACTGGGCAGTAGCACACAATTCTGGGACAAATGCTACCACATCCAGGACACAGGATGGCATGGGTCACTTCCAGGACTGTACAGGCCATTCCGGGACAGCTGGCAACCGTAATATGCACAGATATGAAAGTAACTTAACCAGTGCATGATAACCTAAACCAAAAGACAAGCATATACATGTAGCTGTATATTTAATAGTATGAGAGAAAACGTGAATCTCGTGGTTTTTTGACAGAAAGGGAACAGAACTGTTTTTCACCCAGTACACTGAGTACAGACAAGTAATTGTGCATGCAATATGTTTAAAATACTTTTAGAAAAACAATAAATATCAATTAACAAACCAGTGCAGTAAGCAGTCTGCTGCCTAGAAATTGCGCAGCCAAATAGCAATGTTCTAACACCCACACAACGGGGACAGCACTGGCCGACAATGCTAAAGATACTGAATAACGGGTGGCAACTGGCATGACGGCACCACCAGTTTTTTATAACCTTGTCTAATATAGAAAGCTAGTACATCTGTATAGTTTTGTATGTGAAATACAAAATATGTACACGGTACTAGCAATTAAAAACAAAACACTAATACCATATTCCTTTTAGTAACATCCATTTAATTCTGTAGGCCTATTTCTTGGCAGTATTAGACCTATGTGACTGCTCATTGAAACGCCATGCCATGGCCATCTCATATGTGTACAATTCGTTTGGCAAACACCATAACATCATCTTGTCACAGACTATCACTGTAGAGCATGTGGTTGGTCGTTCCATGATGTGCTCCAGACCAATCCGAAAGTTGTGCAAGATTTTCTCGTGCACAGACGAAACCAATCAGTGCAAGCACAACAGTTAACCTGGACAAATTGTGCAATTTGACTAATGACTGCTATCATCTTTCTGAAAGACTCCTACACCAGTCGTGGTTGGCTTCTGTAAGCTTTCGAGCTGGCGCTGACCTCTACGCAGAAGATGCTCAATACGCATAACTTCGGATTTGTTGATGTCAGCATTCTTCCTGAACTCCGCTCGCACATAGTCCACGGCGCCGGGTTTGTCACGTGCAACACGCAGGCACTGGTGATACAGGGCTAGCACTTGCAGCTGTAGTCTGCTGTGGCGAACCATCGGTCAGTAGTCAAAAAGCAGACGATCAAGTAATCAAAACCAGCTCAACGTATACGGCATTCTGACACTGTACGCAATTCAAACTACACCTCAAACCATCGAACATGCAGCAATACTTATAAACCCATATGCCGTTGTCAATTTAGAGAAGCAACCGGTAATTACGATTGCTCTTACTGGCGAAAATGAGATTTGTGCTTGAAATCTAAATTTAACGAAAGTAAATAAGTAAAATGATTACCGTGATTGGTAAAAAGCCTGCGGTAACAGAGCTGGGCGATATCGCCTTTGCCGTTATCGATATTCTTCGATATTTCTAACGCTTAAAATATGGTCGATGTCGATAACGATTTTTTACTGCAGTGTTTTTGGCCTACTCACTCACTACTGGTATTGTCCCTAACGTTTTTCGCTTTTCGACTTTGGAGACCATAAGGCATCATCAGTCGTCACTTCCATGCTGTGGCACTCTCAGTCTTAATAAAGGATAGGCCTATTTCTGCTCTTTTCACACTACGAATAACGTAGTCAACGATAGAGCCGAGTCGGTAACCGAAACCGATATCGCGATATTTTAAAAAACCGACATCGACGTCGGTATTGAAAAAAAACCGAAAACCGACCGAAAAAAAACGAAAATTCGGTTTTTTCTGATGACGATTTACTAATCTCAAGTATATTCATTTTTTGCCGTTAACGTTAAGAAATGAAGATGTGAAACTCCACTACCACCCCCCACCCCCGGTACTGTCACTGCTGCTGTGTACTGTACTGGAAAATTGTCGCAACAGTTCCAGCACTAGTAGAAATAATAATTAAGTACGATAGTTGTGATAGGGATATTGTTACAATAGACAACCTATAGGAACACACCATCACTCTATCGAACGGTACTATCGTCGACCCGCTGCGCCCTCCCCTTCTCCCACAATGGGGAATGGGGTCCCAAAAATTT
>Ga0126335_1000219_pt1 | contig 27319 bp, 22 predicted proteins | sample OlaspJWI45metaG_FD_108409 | JGI IMG/M metagenome (GOLD analysis project Ga0126335, IMG submission 108409) | Marine gutless worms symbiont microbial communities from Oahu, Hawaii - Olavius sp. 1 OAHU.JWI-45 metaG | ecosystem: Host-associated > Annelida > Digestive system > Unclassified | place... | reverse complement strand
GAGGTGCTCATCCTGACGCGAAATGGGTAGCATGGCCTGCCTCCTATATTTGGGGTTGTTTCGTAGTATTGCAGGCCATTACTTAAAAATCAAGTAATAATTGATATAAATTTCGTTGTAGGGTTAATAAAAGAATCAAACACTAAACACCAATGAGCCCATTAATCGAAACAAAAAATCTGGTTACCAATTTCTACACCTATGAAGGGGTCGTCAGGGCTCTGGACAGGGTATCCCTGACCGTGCACCACGGGGAAACCTTCGGTCTGGTAGGTGAATCGGGCTGCGGCAAAAGCGTGACCGTGCGCTCGATGATGCGCATAATCCAGGAGCCGGGAAAAGTGGAAGGCGGTCAGATACTGTTTACGCCCCGGTCCGGCCGACAGGGCCAAACGATCGACCTGCTGCAGCAAGGTGAAAACGTCATGCGCGGTATCCGGGGAGACAGCATCTCAATGATTTTCCAGGAGCCCACGCCGCCCTCAATCCGATAATGCGTATCGGGGACCAGGTGGCCGAAAGCTTTCTTTTTCATCGCAAACAGGAGCTTTGCCGCAAGATCAACGCAGACTGGAACGCCGCCGCAGGCACGCCCGTCAATCCGATCCAATTAATAATGCGGGCCATTTGTCGTCAGGCCGAAAAAAAACCGGATGCCCGGTTTCTGAAACTGCTGGACAAATTACCCCTGCTTAAATACTGGAGCAGACCGATTCGGCGCGAAGCCTGGCAGCGTTCGATCGAGATTATCGAAAAACTCGGCATTGCCAATGCCGAACAAATTGCAAAATGCTATCCCCACCAGCTGTCGGGCGGCATGAAGCAACGCATCGTCATCGCCATCGCCCTGGCCTGCAATCCGGTGCTGCTGATCGCCGATGAGGCCACTTCCAATCTGGATGTCACCATCCAGGCCCAGATACTTGAATTGCTGCGGGATCTGAAGCAAAAAGAAATCTCTTCTATCCTGCTGATTACCCATGATTTGGGCGTGGTGGCGGAAACCTGTGATCGGGTTGGCGTAATGTATGCCGGGGAGCTGTGCGAGGTCGCCGCGGTGAAAGAACTATTTCGCCGCCCGCTGCACCCTTACACCCGGGCACTGCTGACAGCCGTACCCCGGCTCTCCCAGCAGGAACCGCTGGCCAGCATCGAAGGCAGTGTCCCCAACCTGGTGTCACCGCCACCGGGCTGCCGGTTTCACCCGCGCTGCCCCCATGCGGTGCCGGTCTGCGCAAAGGAATTTCCCAGGATGGTGCCGGTTGAAAAGGATCATACGGTGGCGTGCTATCTGTATACGGATCAAGGGAGGCAGGCGGATTAGACGTATAATTAATTACTGGTTGGTGGCTTTTTGGTGTGGGGTGCAGATATTAGGTACACGGTGCAGGGTATAGGGCATAAGGTTCAAGGTGAAGGATTAATAATTTTGGATCTTTAAACAAAAAAGTTCGGAGTTACCCTGCTGTCCGTAATCCGTTAGCCCGTTGGCCCGTTGCCTGTTGGCTGTATGCTAAGTGAAAAAAATGAAAATGGTCAAAGTAACCTAAAACATAAAACTTCAAACTTAATTCAGGGGGTCGGGGAGTTTTCGGCTAAATTGACCGTCATTCCTGCGCAGGCAGGGCACGTAGTGAAGCTTTAGCGCTATCCAGAAGCGTTTGATCCGGATGATCTAAAAGCCCACAGATTCAGGGTTGGCCAAAAAAACTCCCCGACTGCTCAAAACTTATTTATAATTTTTTCAAGATGAAAAAATTATTGACCATCGAAAATCTCAAGCAGCACTATCCGATCCGCGGCGGCGTTTTGCAGCGTCAAACCGGTGCGGTCAAAGCGCTGGACGGCATTGATATTACCATCAATCGCGGCGAGTGCCTCGGGCTGGTAGGTGAATCCGGCTGCGGGAAGACCACCACCGGCAAATCGATCGTACGTCTATTCAAACCCACGGCAGGACGAATTTTCTATCACCCCCGTGCCCGGGATCAAATCCGACCCTTTGACATCGCGGGCCTCAACTCGAGCGCTCTGAAAAAATCCGGGGTCCGCGCCAAACTGCAAATGGTTTTCCAGGATCCCACCACCTCTTTGAACCCGCGCATGTTGATCAAAAACATCATTGCCGAACCGATCAGGTCCCAGAACGGTTTGAATAGCCGTGAACTTGCGGAACGTGTCACCCAATTGCTAAACCTGGTGGGCCTGACCGATGACCACTATCTGCGCTACCCGCACGAATTTTCCGGCGGCCAGCGGCAGCGCATCGCCGTGGCCCGGGCCATAGCGACCAATCCCGAATTTATCGTACTGGACGAACCCACATCCGCGCTGGATGTCTCGGTTCAGGCCCAGATCCTCAATCTGTTGATGGCTTTGCAGCAAAAACTCCGCCTGACCTATCTTTTTGTAACCCACCACCTTCTGGTGGTTAAATATATCAGCCATCGACTGGCGGTCATGTACCTGGGCAAAATCGTAGAAATTGCCCGCACCGAAGAACTCTTCGCCAGGCCGTTACACCCTTACACCCACGCCCTGCTATCCGGCATTCCGGTTCCCGATGTGGCGCATCGATCCCGTCGGATGGTCCTGACCGGAGACGTCCCAAGTCCCGTGAATCCGCCCAGCGCCTGTCGTTTTCACACCCGCTGTCCATTTGCCATCCAGATATGTCGCCGGGTAGAACCCATCCTGGAAGATGTCGGCAATGGGCATCAGGCCGCCTGCCACCGAAAAATGGACGTAGCCCGGCTGGTGTCCGAATCCTTCGGCCCGGGCCGCTGAACAACCACCGTCTTTAAACGGCAGATCGGTTGAAACCGACTGAAGGTTAAAGGAATATATCTGATCGTGATTGGCTCATGACCTTCGGTCATATCGCCGTCATTTCCTTCGCGTGAAGGCGAGGGTTTTCAACCATCCCCGAGGGGGACACGTAACATGCGAAGTCGATCAGGAGTAATTTTTTAAGTTAAATTAATTTGTGAAAATTCGTGTTAACCTGCCGGGGCGTAGCCTTTAGGCGAAGCCTGGTTCGTGGCTATTAAAAATATATCCAAATTGGCCATGCATAAAGCCGGAACATTGAAAACAGTTGTTAACGTATTATTTTAAAGTAACCAAAAGTATGCTAACGTCTATCCCGCCGGTGCAGTTGTGGCTGCGGATCGCCAAACCGGGTGATTCAAGAAAGCTTGCGCGCCTGACCTTTTGACGGGAATTTTCACTGCGCTGCAGCATGTCCGGCAGTTCGATGTTGGCGGGATGCACCGGGAAAGCTCCTGTCTATTATCAAATTCACCCGATAACCCCGCCGCCCTGCCGATGGCGGGAAGGCCAACGCGCTGGCTGTAATGGCGGTTCAACAATTCCCGATACGATCGTCTCATAGCGCTCCTGGTATTTATCGTAACGGTTAATCCATCACGAATATGGAGAAGGAAATGGAAGGCGACATCCTGTCCGATGCCATTATCGAAAAAAGGTCGGAACCGCGAAGCAGTCCCGAAAAAGTCCACAGTGTAGAAATTAATCTGAGAGGCTCCGTCCCGATCTATCAATTTAAACTGCGGGATGTTTCCGTCAGCGGTGCCTGTATTCTGGTCAAAGAAGATTCACCCATACTGGGTCATCTGGAAGTGGGGCAGGTAATGGATATGCGCTACTATTACGGTGACCGTTCAAATCCTACCAACATATACAAGACTCAGATCAAAAGAATTGCCAAACCACAGGAGCAAGGCCTCCTGGGGCATTTTCAAGTCGGGGTCGCTATTCTGGACATACCTTAGAAGAGGTTTTGATACTACTCTTTTCTATTCCCGTTATACTGCCAGGCCATTCAAAAATTCGACTAATATTCGGTTGAAAACGTTTGCCTGTTCGATATTGCACAGGTGCGCGGCAGATGGAATAATTTCGAGCCGCGCCCCTTTAATGCGCGCGCAAATGGACTCGGATTCCGAAACCGGTGTTCCCGGATCGTCCGCACCCACGATTGCCAGGGTCGGCAGTCTGATATCCGAAAGCTGTTCAAGGTAATTCAGGCCCCGGATCGCTTCACCGCAGCCGATAAACCCGGCGACCGGGGTGGCCAGGATCTGTTCCCGGATCATGTCGACCTGCGGGGGCCGCAGTGCCAGGTATGGCGGTGTAAACCAGCGTTGCAGGGTCTCGTCAAGCAACGCTTGCATGCCGTTTTTTTGGGCGCGATCGATTCGTTCCTGCCACACCGGCTGGACCTGCTCGGGCATGCTGGCCGTCGTGTCGCACAGCACCAGGCTTTGAAGGCGGTCAGCGTGGTTCAAGGCCATTGCCTGACCGATCATACCGCCCATGGAGATACCGACCCAGTGGACCCGATCGATTTCAAGCCGGTTTAGCAGGCCGACGGCATCATCGGCCAGTTGCTCCAGCGAGTAGGCCCCCGCTGGTGCATCACTTTTGCCGTGACCGCGCGTATCAAATCGCAATACCCGGTATCCGGTCTCAAGTATTGCCAGCTGCGGCTGCCACATGTCCATGCTGGTGCACAGAGAATGGCTCAGCATCACCACCGGTCCGCGTGTGTTGCCGCTGGTTTCGTAATTCAAGCTCAGTTGATCGAGACGTATTTTCATCAAAGAATCCTTCCTTTTTTCAATACAGCATGCAATTGACGGGAGAGTTTTTCCAGCGCGTATGGTTTTTGTATAAAGGCGGCACAGCCGCGCTGGAGAATTTGGGACGCTTCCCCATCCAGGCTGTAACTGCTTGATAGAATAACCTTGATGTCGGGCTGCAACGTTTTGAGTTCATCAAATGTCTGACTTCCGCTCATATCGGGCATGATCATGTCCAATATCACAACGTCGATCTGTTGCCGGTGCCTGCCAAACAGTTCCACAGCCATGCGGCCGCTGCCGGCCGTGATGACCTGATACCCGAGGCGCTCCAGCAGCTGGGTGCCGACATCGATGATCAGCTGCTCATCATCCACCAGCAGCACAGTTCCCTGACCCTGCAGATTATCAAGGGCCGGTTGAATGACGCTGCGGCAGATGGCGCGGCCGGAAGCCGGTAAATGGATAGTTATGACGGTTCCGTGTCCCTTTTCACTTTCCGCGCTGATCTGACCGCCATGATTGCGAATAATACCGTAGGCCGATGCCAGGCCCAACCCGGTGCCGCGTCCCATCGGCCGGGTTGTGAAAAAAGGCTCGAAAATGCGCTGACACATGTTCGCATCCATGCCGATACCGGTGTCGGTGACAGAAATTTTTACGTAGCATCCTGGTTTAACGCCATAGGTTGCACCCTGGCGTTCGTCCAGCTGGGCATTTTGGGTTTGAACGTACAAGTCCCCGCCATCCAGCATGGCCTGCCAGGAATTGATATATATATTCAAAAGCACCTGCTCGATCTGCCCCTGGTCGACATCCACGGTCCACAGATCTGCGGCGAATTTTTCGTGGATATTGATCTCTTTTTTTGTGCGCCCGAACATTTTGTTATTGGCGGCAATCAGTTCATTCAGCCGGGTCGATTTGACTTCATATTTGCCGCCCCGCGCAAAGCCGAGCAGCTGGCGTGTCAGGTCAGCCGCGCTTTTTACGTATTCCTCGACACCCTTCAAGTGTTCACGCGCAGGATCGTCCGGATCGACATCCATGAGCATGAGGGATGTGCGGCTCTGGATGCCCATCAACAGGTTATTGAAATCGTGGGCAACGCCCCCGGCAAGAGTGCCGATCGCTTCCATTTTCTGGGCCTGCTGGAGCTGCGCTTCCAATGTTTTCTGGTCGGTGATGTCCCGGGAAAACACCAGAATCGCGGGTCGTGTTTCCCAATCAATGCGGACGGCATTACCTTGCACCCAACGGACATCACCCTGTTTGCTGATGATCCGCACAGGGTAGTTTGATTGCGGGTTATCGCCTTTCAATCGGCGCCGATAGCGATCGAGCAGCAGTTCTCGATCCTCCGGGTGAATGTATTCGGAAAACGGTGTGCGCCGCAGATCCTCGCTGGTGCATCCCAGCAGTTCAAGAGCCCTTGGATTGTGAAATACGAATTTGTCATCCTGTGCGATGCAGATCGCATCGTTGGCATGCTCGACCACGATGCGATATCTTTCCTGCGACAATTGCAGGGCGTTTTCGGCCCGTTGTCTCTCGGCCAACTCGTGCGCCAGCGATGTGTAAAGGTTTGCATTGGCCAGAGCGACGGCCGCCAGTTCGGCAAAACGTTTCATGATGTCAATTTCATCCGGGCCGAAGGTATGTTCCGTTTCAAAATGGCTCAACCCGATCACACCGATGACATCCGGACCGGATTTGAGCGGAAAGCCGCAAACGGCCCGCAGGCCTTCAAATTTTTCATCCGCAATGCGGTATTCCCAGAAACGGTAGTCGTCCACAACCATCAGCTGGCCGCTCTCCCATATTCGTCCAATCATCCCCTGACCCGGCCGCAGCGTAAATCCGATCATTGATTCGAATTGTCCGATGCCGAACTTCAAACACATTTGTTTGCGGTCGGCATCGGCCAGAAATAAATACCCATTGCGGGTACCTGAGAGTTCGGCGGCTTTAATAAGGATATCTTTGAGCAATTCATCGTAATTCAACCGGCGCACAAGTCCGACGGTCGTATCGTGCAGCGCCCGCATATACGCGTTCTGCACGCGCAAGGCCCGTGCGGCCTCCTGCCGCTGGGTGATGTCACGAAAAATCCCGACAATGAGTTTACGATTTTTTACACGGACAACATTGGAGCTGATCTCCACCGGTATATGCCTGCCGGTGCTGGTCAGGATCTCAGCTTCACCGGCAATACCGCGCATTTTGTCGACCTGCTGGTTGAAGAGCGCGCGGTAAAAACCTTCCTGGTCCTGAGGATGCAATTGACTCTGGTGCATGCCGATAATTTCGGAACGGGCACGCTCGAAAAGTTCTGCGGCTCTGGCATTGGCTTCCATAATGATGCCGGTTTCCGTATCCGCGATCAGAATCGCATCATTGGCGGTTTCAAATAACGTGCGATAAATTTTCGAAGAATCCTGCAGGCCGTTCGACGTCATCCCGGAGGCTGCGGCCGGATTGTCCGCATCCGGCTTTACTGAGGCAGGGATGGGTGGTCTGGTTTGATTTTTTCCCATGATATATAAAAAAGTTCCGATGATCCCGGTTTGATTTGACCATTAATAAAGCTTTGATGGTATAGGTTTGTAGTCAAAATGCACACGTCTCCAAAAGCAGTTGTCACTGCATCGTATTGCAAAGTTTCTAAATCTGGTTTCATAGATGAAGCTCTATGGGTTGTCAATCGATGAGTAATCATAAGCACGATGGAGACCAAACGCATTGTCTCAGTCGAAATTTTAGGATACAACCGCACGATGAAGATTTTTTTCTGCGATCCTTTCGATTTCCCTCTGCCGGCCGGACACCGCTTTCCATTGAATAAATACAGCCTGCTTCGCCGGCAAATCATCGCCAGTCGACTGGTGCCGCCATCGGATCTGAAACTGGCGCGCAGCGTCACCGAACAGGAGCTGCTGCGCGTGCACGATGGTGATTATCTGGAACGCATCCAAAACGGCCGGCTCAGCGCTAAAGAAATGCGACGCATTGGACTGCCCTGGTCGGCAGCCCTGGTAAAAAGGACCCTGCACTCGGCCGGGGCCACGGTTCAGGCCTGCCGTGAAGCACTAACAGGCGGCATCGCCGTCAGTCTTTCGGGCGGCACCCACCACGCGTTTCGCGATCGCGGGGAAGGATTTTGCCTCCTGAACGACAGCGTCATCGCAGCACGCAGTCTCCAATCCGACGGTACCATCCAAAACGCGCTGATCATCGATTGCGACGTGCATCAGGGGAACGGCACTGCCGCGCTGTGCGGCCTGGATCATTCAATTTACACTTTCTCGATTCATGGAAAGAACAATTTCCCCTTTCGCAAAGAAAAAAGCAATCTGGACATAGAACTGGAAGATAATACCGGCGATGAGTCATATTTGGCGGCCCTGAAAGACGGATTGAAGATGGTCCATCGTCAATTCAACGCCCGGCTGGCAATTTACCTGGCCGGCGCCGATCCCTATCATCAGGATCACTACGGCCGAATGGCCCTGACAAAAGCGGGTTTGTCCGAACGCGATCGGCTGGTGCTGCAATGGTGCCGGGACAATGGCCTGTCGGTGGCCGTCACCATGGCCGGCGGCTACGCCAAAAATATTGCAGACACCGTTGATATTCAGTATGAAACGGTAAGAACGGCCGTATCGATGGCCGAAGAATGGATATGAGATACAGGGAACAGGGTTCAAGGTATAGGGTGCATGGTTGAAGGTGTATGGTATAGGGTTCAGGGTAAAAGGTTTAAAGGAGAAGATATTGGATAGTAAGCCTTCGGCCTGGTCCGTTGTCCGTCGTCCGTTGTCCGTTGCAAAAAAGATGCGCTGCCGGATGCGATAACGCGAATGATATTGGATGACGCGCCTCCGCTCAGAGCTCATCGCTGATAGCTCATAGTGAAAAATACACAAGACTACGTGTCAGCGTTTCCTCGATCCAGTATCAAGTATCCAGCATCCAGGATCAAGGATATTCCATTCCCGAATTCCCTAATTTCAAATTTCCAGTTTCTAAGATTTGACAGCGCGCAAGCGCTTCCTCAACCTATAACCCATTAACTATTACCTATAGCCCGTAACCCATAACCAGTTAATTGTCGTTGGAGCGGCGCAACCCCACAACCCGAAACACGCAACCCGAAACCCGTAACCCGTAACCCGAAAATAGCAACCCGAAACCCGCAACTCGCAACCCGTAACCCGAAACTCGCAACCCGTAAATCGTATCTCGTATGATGCACCGGTGTCCGCCACCTAAAACCTAAAACTTAAAACTTAACACCATTAAAGGATATCCCCCATGGCCCTTCATTTTTCCAGAGAAGAATTTGACGAACGCAAACAACGGACCATAGCGGCTCTGAATAAACGGAATCTGGACGGACTGTTGATGTTTCGTCAGGAAAGCATGTACTATCTGACCGGATACGACAGCTTCGGCTACGTTTTTTTTCAATGCCTTTATCTGGGCGCTGACGGCCGCTTTATGCTGCTGACCCGGGCCCCGGACCTGCGACAGGCCAGGCACACATCCGTTCTGAAGGATATCCGCATCTGGGTGGATCAGGACAATGCCGATCCGGCCATCGAGCTGAGGACGATTTTGGATGAACTGGGCTGCAAGGGCCACCGCCTGGGAGTCGAATACGATGCCTATGGCCTGACGGCCCGCAACGGTAAAATGCTGGAGGCGGCGTTGAACGGCTTTTGTGAATTAACGGATGCATCCGATCTGGTCAGCCGTCTGCGCGTCGTGAAAAGCCCGGCTGAACTGGAATACGTGCGCAAGGCCGCCGAGCTGGCCGACCTGGCCCTGGATGAAGCCCATCGTCTGGCCAGGCCGGGTGCGGATGAAGGCGACAAACTGGCTGCCATGCAGGGCGTCATTTTCTCAGGCGGCGGTGATTATCCGGGCAACGAATTTATCATCGGATCCGGAAAAGATGCTTTGCTGTGCCGCTATAAGTCCGGACGCCGCAAACTGGCCCATGAAGACCAGTTGACCCTGGAGTGGGCCGGCGCCTACCGCCACTACCATGCTGCCATGATGCGCACGATACCGATCGGCGGTGCTACAGACCGCCATAAGCAGATGCACACCGTCGCCCTGGAAGCCATGGGAGCCTGCATGACGGCACTGAAACCGGGCCGGCCCATCGGAAAGGTGTTCGATGCGTATGCCCGCACCTGCGATGAAGCCGGCATGCAGGCCCACCGGTTGAATGCCACCGGCTACAGTCTGGGTGCCACGTTTGCCCCTAACTGGATGGACTGGCCCATGTTTTACCACGGCAATCCCGTGGTTGCCGTACCCAATATGGTGTTTTTTCTACACATGATATTGATGGACAGTGCCAGCGAGTGCGCCATTTGTTTCGGTCATACCGTCGTCGTGACCGATTCCGGCTGTGAATCGTTGTCACAAAGGCGCCTCGATCTGGTGGTCTGTTGAACACTGGATGTGGAATCGATCCTTTTGCATGTAATTTTTAAGACCGGGTGAATCTATGGTCCGTGTATGAGCTCATAGCTGATGGCAGCGGCATAGTCCGTCGTCAGTAGTCCGTGGTCCGTTGTTAAAAAAGGTGTGTTACCGGATAAATGGTATAAGGTATAGGGGGAAAGTTGTAAGGGAAAAGATAATGGAGTTTGGATTTAACGTCTCGCTGCGCTCGGTATTTTTAAAAATGATAGAATTCCTTAATCCAGTATCCAGCATCCGGTATCCAGTATCAACTTTCCAGCATTAAGTATCCAGCATCCAGGATCAAGTCTATTCCTTTCCTAATTTCTAATTTCCAGTTTCAATTATTTCTTTGCGCCTTTGCATGAAAAATTAAATATTACAAGGCTGAGCGCAGCGACTCCTTAACTCCGCACTCCGAACTCCGCACTCCGAACTTATTGGTGTCCATACGCCTCGGCCGGAACGATGCTTAGCGCGTCCGCGCCGGGCGGCTGCCAGTAAAATCTGAGTGCGGCGGTCCCTTTGCGCTGGAAATACTCGACTGTCAGTTCGTACCAGCCGGCTTTCACTATTTCGACTTCTGCCAGGTGCGAGCAACGGTCCGAGTGCCCTCGTGGATCACGGATCATCATCTGGCCGCCAAGATAAACCTGCACGCCATCATTTGAGAGTGCTCTGAACGTATATTTGCCAGCCTGCGGCAAATGCAGCATACCTTTCATGCGCATCATCACCAGACGGTTGGTGCCGCTGCCAAACACTTCCCCCCGGCCGAACTGATGGTTCAGGTAAGGGATCGGTTCGCCGACCTTGCTTTTCTGAGCACTCGACTCTGACGGTATGGTTTTGAGATTTCTGGATTTTTTAAAATAATACCTGACCGCCAGGCCGGGTTTCAGGGCTGCTTCGGCGGGCTGCAGCGCGACCGGCACCAGATCGGACACCTGAACGGTTTCAGCATCGGGTTGGATGTGTCCGGCAGGCGGATTGGCGCAGTCGATATCGGGCGGTGTATCCTGTGCGATTGCAATGCCGCCAGCGCAAAGACTGCAAATACCGACCAAAAGCCACACCATCGCCTTGACAGTATTACGTTTCGATCCCGCTAAGACCCGTGTCATATTCTCTCCTGTGGCAAATTGTTTCGTCACGTCAACCTAACACGGGCTTTACAATGTTTCAACCTTCTTGCAAGTCCAATAATCAGCCTTTCTTTCATCAGCCGGCAATGCTATGTGTGGACGTTCAAACAGCATGGTCCTGGATACTGGATGCTTGATACTGGATCAAGGAATTCTGTCTATTTTTTACTATAGATTCCGGATCTCTTCCGGAATGACGACTATGCTAGTTCTTTAATTCGTGATAATTTGTGTTAATTCGTGGCTATAATAATTATCTCGAACAGGAGTCTTAATGCACCCATGACACCCCCCTTCTGGAAAACAACACCCTTGCAACAGCTTACCTCCGAGCAGTGGGAATCGCTGTGCGACGGATGCGGTATTTGCTGCCTGCAAAAATACCAGCATGAGCCCAGCGGCCAGGTGTACTATGCCGCCGTTGCCTGCCGTTTCCTGGACGTGCCCAAATGCCGCTGCACCGTCTACGAAAACCGGCATCGACGCAATCCAAATTGCATTGCCTTGAAACCGGCCAACATCGACGGCATGCACTGGCTGCCGGATACGTGCGCCTATCGGTTGATTGCAGCCGGACAAGATCTTAATTGGTGGCATCCCCTCATTTCCGGCGACCCCGAAACCGTCCACCAGGCCGGAATATCGGTGCGCGACAGGGTCATTTCCGGCACCCACATCCATCCAAAAAATCTTGAGTGGTTTTTCTAAGATTTATTAATTCGCGGATGAAAAAAGCAGAAGTAAAAAAATAAAGCGCAAGGAAGTTACAGGCGGGAGTCCGCGAAATCCTGCGGTAGATAGCGGACCCTAACTACCTTGCGCCCCAAAAGAAGGAGGAATCAAGAATGCGTGACATCAACATTCTTTCCGGTGGGCTCGGGGATCGCTGGATCCCCCAAACAAAGGATACTTGATTGTAACCCTCCCCAACTTTTTTTTAGCAGATTGGGTTGTTCGCACAATGGGTGAAATACAGTAATTTGGCACATAGTATACTGTATTTTATCGGCCGGCAGAATCATCCTACAGCAGACCGTTTAAACCGGGATTGCTAACATAATCTTAACTACCAGGACAAACTAAAAGGCGACCCGGATTAAAAAAAATTTGAAGCACTATTGGAGGGGAAAAGACAGGGTCACGGTTGTACCTTCACCGACGGAGCTATCGATCGATATGTCGCCCCGGTGTGCATCCATTATGGTTTTGCACAGACTTAAACCCAGGCCGTAGCCCCCCGTTTGACGGGAACGCGACTTATCGACCCGGTAGAATGGTTCGAAAATAAATGGCATTGCCGAGGCCGGGATACCGTCTCCGTAATCACGGATTTTAAGACAGACGGACTCATCGCCGTGATCGACATTGACTTCCACGGGCCGTTCGGATTTGCGGGAATATTTGAGCGCATTGTTCAGGACATTGCGGATAACGGTTTTGACTCTGTCCGGATCGATTTCAAGCATGATGGGACCCGGCAACCACATAGTGTTTACACCGGGCGGCAGTCCGGAAAACTCTTTGACGATTTTTTCGACCAGTTCTTTCAGATCTGTGGGATGGCAGTGCAGCGAGCTGTGTGTTTGGTGCAGCCTGGCAGTCTCCAGAATTTCGGTGACCATATTCTCCAGTTCGATGACATCTTCACGCATACTCTGGCTGGATTCGTCCTCCGGCAACATGGCCAGGGCCACCTTCAAACGGGTCAAAGGCGATCGCAATTCATGGCTCACATCCAGCAGCAACTGCTCCTTGGCTTTCAGCATTCCCTCAATCTTGCCCGTCATGGAATTAAAAGTCGCAGACAGGTCACGCAATTCCTGAGAACCTTTTTCAGGCACACGATAATCAAAATGACCCTTTCCAACCGCTCGCACAGCCTCATCCAGCCATCGAATCGACCGGAAGATCCAGCGCACGGCAACATATACGGCTCCGATCATCAAGGCCAACACAATAAACATCAAGATGGCGAGGCGATGGAGCTTATCTTCGGCACTCGGATCGCGGGTTATTTCGAAGATCAGGCGCCCGTTACCGCTGTCCACCATGATTACATGCCGGCCGCGAAGGCTGCCGGCGCGAATTCCGGCGCTCTCGTGCCAGATGTGTAAATGTCGGTTTTGTGCAAAGGAAGGTTGCTCGGAAGTGGACCAGTGCCGATCGGAACCCTCATAGCGGATGATAAAACCCGTCTGGCGGCCGACACGGCGAGCGCGCTGAAGGCTGGGCGGTGAGCCCAGATCGGTTACCAGGTAATTAATGTAGCTGACCAGACTGCGGCGAAACGTATCCGCAGCCGCTTTGCGATGAGCAAAAAAAACGCCGCCGACCAATATGTTGATGCAAATGCCGGTGAACAGGACGATCACCAGCAACTTTGTAAAAACGGAACTGAAAATTTTACGGATCATAGAGTTAGCTCATAGCTCATGGCTGATAGCTCATAGGGAACAGCTCAGGGCTCATAGCTGATAGTGAAAAATCGGATAATAGATTCTGGATCCTGGATTCTTGATTCTTGATGCTGGATCAAGGAATTCTGACTTTTTGATTCAGAATATTTATTGCCGGTTACAGATGCTCACTGATAAATATAAAAATTTCCTGATCGGTGTTTATCTGTGTTCATCTGTGTCCTATGATCACCGCCACCCGTTTCACTTCACAATCAGTCGTTCCCCTCTTGACCGATAAATACGTAGCCGGCGCCCCAGATGGTCTTGATGTAGACTGGATGCTTCGGATCGTCCCCCAGTTTTTGGCGCAGCCGGCTCACGGTGATGTCGACCGAGCGGTTGAACGCATCGCAATCGATTCCGCTCAAATGCTGTAAAATCTGGTCGCGATCCAGCACGCGACCGGCATTCTGGGTCAGCAGGACCAGCGTGGCATATTCATTGGTGGTCAGCTCCAGAGGCAGTCCGTCCAGGGTTACTTTGCGACTTGCAAAATCGATTATCAGCCTTTCAAAACGTTGCTTTTGGGATCCGACCAGGAACTGCGAACGACGCAGGACCGATTGAATCCGGGCCACCAATTCGCGCGGCTCAAACGGTTTGGGCAAATAATCATCCGCACCCACTTCGAGCCCGATAACCCGGTCGGTCACCTCACCCCGGGCCGTTAACATAATGATCGGAATCTGGCTCGTGCGGCGTATCTGCTTGCAAATTTCAAATCCGTTTACATCGGGCAGCATGATATCCAGGATAAGCAGGTCCGGCTTTTTACGCTTGAGTAATTTTAGCCCTTTATCCGGATGGGCGGCCGAAAGCACATCATAACCAAAATCTTTCAAAAAGGACGCCAGCAGCCGATTCAGCTTAACGTCATCGTCAATAATCAGGATTTTTTTTGGCATTGTAATTATCCGAGGCCAGGAGCAATCGGCGTGAACTCAATCCGTTGCGCTCAAAATGCGAATCATGGAATACCGGAAAGATTAAAAGATGGCTGTATCAGATTTTCAACCAAATGTAAGAAGATATCTGAGGCTGCCCGGGTAAAGCCATCATTCAGATGTTCCTTCATCATGCGGGGCACCATAGCACATCGATGGTCTTCCTGTAAAAACCCAGGCAATCGATTCGATAATAATACGGGTTTTTCTCCGATGCTTTGCCGGTGTGTAACGAATTGTAACAAATTGTATCAGTCATTGAGCGTGTCCGCTCAAAGGCTGATGTCAGTTGTCAGTCCCGGTGAAATTCGCTTCGCTGTTACTGGCGTAAATTTCACAGGATAAATGGTCCGTTGTAGGTTACATCAGGATTTTTGAGCTGTATCGATCAGGAGGGTTTGGATTCACACCGGTTGTTCAGGAAAAGGTTTGCACGGTTAATATTCAAGCTGGATCAATTATGAAAAAAGTTCGGAGTGCGGAATGCGGGTTGCGGGGTACGAGTTACGAGTTGCGGGTTACGAGTTGCGGGTTGCGGGTTGCGAGTTACGGGTTGCGGGTTAGGGGTTGTGGTGTCTCTGGGGCGCTGTCAAATATTAGTAACTGGAAACTTGAAATTGGAAATCAGGGAAAGGAATAGACTTGATCCTGGATACTGGATACTGGATACTGGATCAAGGAATTCTGTCATTTCAAAAAATACTGAGCGCAGCAAAACGTTTAATCCAAACTCCAATATCTTTTCCCTTACACCTTTTACCCTATACCTTATACCATTTATCATTTATCCGGCAGCGCATCTTTGTTGCAACGGACAACTGACGACAGACAACGGACCAGGCCGAAGGCGTACTATCCAATATCTTTTCCCTTACACCTTGCACCCGATACCCTAAACCTTGTACCTTGCCTTTTGGCTATCAGCCATCAGCCATGAGCTCGTGCCGCAGGCACGTCATTCAGCATCTGGCGCACTTTTTGGATCATACTGTCGAGCCGGTAAGGTTTGGCGATATATCCTCCGCTGACAGAATTGAGTTTTTCTTTCAATTCACCGTCCGGCGGGTAACCGCTGGCTACAATGACTTTGATCTGCGAATTGAATTGTATCAATTGCTCCAGGCATTTCTGACCGCCCATTCCCGGCATGTTAAGATCAAGAACTATCAAATCGATCTTATCTTTCAGGGTTTGATAAGTTTCCAGCGCGGCTTCTCCGCTTGAGGCCAGGATGGTCTGGTATCCAAAGCGTTTAAGAATGCGCTGGCCCAGATTCAGAATGGTTTCTTCGTCATCGACAATCAGAACGGTTTCGCCGCCGTTCCGGCCAGCCAAAGCTGCATCCGTTTGGCGCTCACAGGGCTCAATCGGCTCTATGCCAACCGGAAAATATATTTGGATGGTCGTTCCCTGACCGGGCGCACTGTCGACGTCGATGTGGCCGCCGTGGTTTTTGACGATCCCGTAAACGATTGACAGGCCGAGACCAGTGCCCTTGCCGACTTCCTTGGTGGTAAAGAAGGGATCGAATATGCGCTCCCGCGTCTTGTGATCGATACCGGTGCCATTGTCGATAATCGATAGACAGATATAGTCTCCGGGCGTAATTCCCAGGTGGGTGTCACATGATTCCCGGTTGAGTGCGATGTGTTCGGTTTTGAAAATCAACTTTCCGCCGTCCGGCATAGCATGCCCGGCATTAATGGCCAGATTCATCAAAACCTGCTCTATTTGGGCCGCATCGGCGTCTATTGTATTTATATCGTCGGTCAGGTCGAGCTCGATCTGGATCATTTTCGGCAGCGTACGCGCAAGCAGCTCTTTAACCTGTCTGATTTCAAAATTCAGGTTAACCGGACTCAATATGCTTTCAACCCGCCGGCTGAACGTCAGCAACTGCTGGGTAAGTGTACTGGCGCGCTGGGCTGCTTTTTCGATTTCGTTGAGCATGTTGATATCTTTGTGCGCCTCGGGCTTGTCCAGAATCAACAGCTGTGCGTATCCGGAAATGGTCTGGAGGATATTGTTGAAATCATGGGCGATACCCCCGGCCAGGGTGCCGATCGATTCCATGCGCTGGGCCTGTTGCAGTTGTCGGCTTAATTTTCGACGGTCACTATGGGCATTCCGGTTGTCAGTAATGTCCGCGACCAATTCGATACCCCCGGTGACCGCCCCGTTCGCATCCATGACCGGATAGCCGCGCACGTACCAGCTGCGACCGTCCGCTGTCGTTTTTTCGACTTCCCGCGGCTGGCCGCTCGCCATAGCCAGGAGAACGGCACAATCAGGACACGGATTGTTTCGGCATGCCCACAGTTCATAACACTTGTGACCGATCACCTCGGATTCAGGCCGGCCGACCGAATCACAGGCTGCTTTGTTGGCCCACAGAATGTTCATTGCTTTATCCTGATAAACCACCAGTTCCTGCAGATGGTCCATGATAATTTGCTTTTCTTTTTCCGATTTTCCCAATGCAGAATCCCCCTGTTGGCTCCTCTCTCCGAGATATATCGCGACCGGAAATGATATCAGATGCATCTTTGCACCGGCTTGTCAAAAAAGTGCATATAATGCAGTTGCAATATTTAAGCCATCGCAATAGTTGAGCCAGTCAGATCATAACATACTGTAATTTAATATTATTAAGATTTAGAGCATCGATATTAGCGGAACCAAAAGCGTCAAAATTTTGATTTCGGATTGCAAAATGCGCTGAATTCAACCTGAATCCGCGCCTCTTTCGATGAAATAGTGCTTGCAGTGCTCGGTTTTTATGCGTAAAAAAACGTGGATGTCCAGCGCAAGCTTTGATTCGCAATCCATAAACTTATCTTAGCCGGTGGCGTCTGAACTTTGTCAAAACATAATCGCTGTGACCGGGATGAAAGCCGATGAAATCAAACGCAATTGCCTACTTTTTCGCAGTTATCTGGGTGGCAAACTGGTTGAGCCCGTCTTTGCAAGCTACTGTAGTCGGAAACAAGGACTCCCTTCGCAACCTGAACGGCGTGCGAATTGAAGTTGATATCGACGCTTTACTCATCAATGACGGTTTGAATGCAAATCAGATTCGCACGGATGTTGCCGCAGAATTGAAACGGGCCGGTATCCGAATCCTTTCAGAATCTGAATGGCGTGCAATTTCCGGGCGCCCCTTACTGCTCATTCAAGTTCCCGGCAAAAAAATTCAGGAAAACTGGAAATTCTATACTTACGCGATTAACCTGCAACTGCTCCAGGATGTACAGCTGGTGCGCGATCTGCAAACCGAACCGTTATCGGCCTCGACCTGGTTTTATCAATTGGCCGGACATGGCTATATTGACGATATCAGAATACGTATCATTGAAGTCATTGAGATTTTCACCAACGCCTTCCGTACTGCCAACCCACAATAGGGTCGTGTCCCGGAAATATATTAGCGTACCTCGAGCTATGGTGCGGCGTTCAGGTAACGCTGGTGTCAGCTCATAGCAGATGCCTCCTCCGTTGTCAGTCGTCCGTGAATGAGCTCGTAGGGCGCTTACGCGCTGTCCGTGGTCAGTGGTCAGTTGTCCGTGAATGAGCTGATCCTCATGGTAAAACGCCATAAGGCGAGATATAAGGTATAGGGTTTAGGGTATAAGGTGCATGGTATAGGGTAAAAGGAGCAGGGTAAAGGAATCAGGATAATGGATTTACGCCTTCGGCCTGGTCCGTTGTCTGTTGTCCGTGCACAAGCTCATAGCCAGAAGGCAAGGTACAAGGTTTAGGGTTTAGGGTGTATGGTATAGGGGTTAAGGTATAAGGTAAAAGGGATCAAGGGAAGGAATCAGGATCATGGGTGCAGGATGACACGGCAGCCCGAATTTAGTAAGGTAGATGGCGGATTTGTCAATAAATCGGATAAAGGCACCTATATCCTGATTCTGCGCGTATCCCGCAGCAGCGAGGTACAGGTGGGTAAATTGGGGAGATTCAAATTCCGGGATGGTACCTACGCTTACGTTGGCAGCGCTTTCGGACCCGGCGGACTGGCAGCGCGAATCCAACACCATTTGAAACCAAGCCGTTCGCCGCACTGGCACATAGATTACCTGCGCAGAGAGGCAGTTCCGGTCCAGATCTGGGGCAGTGCGTATCCCGGGAAATTGGAACATCGCTGGGCCGTGGTTTTGGCGCAAAGCAGACAGACCACTGTCCCGGTGCCCGGATTCGGCAGCTCGGACTGTCGCTGTCACACCCATTTGTTCAGGTTGTCGGGACCCCAATGCCGGACTTGCTTCAAAAACCTGATTTGTCCAAAACTGACCCGATCCGCAACCGTGCGCTTGTATGCTGATTTGCAGCACGGTCCATGTATGAGCTGATAGCCAAAAGGCATAAGGCAAGGTAAAAGGTTTAGGGTTCAGGGTATAAGGGAAAGGCGTTTGGTGTTTGTGGTTTATAGATTGTAGATTGGATCAAGGAATTCTGTCCATTTTGATGCTATTTTACAGACTTGCTACGAAACCGTCATATTTTAATTCGTGAAAATTCGTGTAAATTCGTGGCTATTCTTATAGACGTATGATGACCCCAAACAGCACCAGAAAAGTTGAGCTTCTGGCACCGGCCGGAAATCTTGAGAAACTCGAAATTGCATTGCATTATGGGGCCGATGCGGTTTACCTGGCCGGCAAATCGTTCAGCCTGCGCAATTTTTCCGGTAATTTCACCCTGCCCCGGATGCGTGAAGCCGTTGCAATGACCCACCGCGCCGGCGTAAAAGTCTATGTGGCCTGCAACGTTTATCCCCGCAACAGCGATAAAAACGACCTTGTGCAGTTCCTGAAGGCGCTCAACGGCATGGATATCGATGCTATAATCATTGCCGATCCGGGGATACTTCGATTGGCCCGTCGAATGGCGCCCGATAAACCGATTCATTTGAGTACCCAGGCCAACACGACCAACATCGACAGCGTGCTGTTCTGGGAAGAAATCGGTGTCAAGCGCATCAATATCGCCCGTGAATTATCACTGGCCGAGATCAAAGAAATTACGGCCGACACAACCGTCGAGATTGAAGCGTTCGTTCATGGCGCCATGTGCATCTCATACTCCGGACGCTGCTTACTGAGCAGTTTCATGACCCACCGTGACAGTAACCGCGGCGCTTGCAGTCATCCCTGCCGTTATCATTATGCCTTGATAGAAGAAAAACGTCCCGGACAGTTTTTGCCGATTGAAGAAGACGATCGCGGCAGTTACATCCTGAACGCCAGGGACCTGTGCATGCTTGAAGCCATACCGCAAATGATAGAATCCGGAATCGTTTCCCTCAAAATCGAAGGCCGTATGAAAGGGATCCATTACCTGGCCACAACGGTTAAAACCTACCGTGAGGCCATCGACGCATATTACGACCAGCCGAACAATTTTATGGTCCGGCCGGAATGGACCGCAGAACTGCAGCACGTGAACAACCGCGGTTACTGCACCGGATTTTATTTCGGCCAACCGGATCAAATCATACCCAATTACAGCAAAGCCGATCCATCTACCGGATATCAGATCGTAGGCAAGGTACTTGCCGGCAGCAGTAACCGACAGTCCCGCATCGTCGCTCGCAATAAGATCTGCACGGGCGATACCGTTGAAGTTTTCTCCAGAGCAGCCGCATCCTATAAGGACCGCATCACCGCCATCTTCGATGAAGACGGAAACACCAGATCGGTTGCCCAACCCGGCCAGATTGTAATTCTAAAGATGGGCCTGGCCTGCCGCACAAACGATTTACTCCGCAAACCGCCCGGGCGGACTGATTGAAAAAAAGGCTGCACTCATGCAGATTTACGCTGATAGCTGATAGCAAATGCCTCCTCCGTTGTCTGTGGCCCGTTGTCCGTTGCCAAAAAAGACGCGCTTTCGGATAAATGATAAAGGGTATAAGGGATAGGGTGCATGGTTGAAGGTGTATGGTATAGGGTTTAGGGTAAAAGGTGTAAGGGAAAAGATATTGGATAACACGCCTGCGGCGTGAGCTCATAGCTGATGGCTGATAGGGCGCTTATGCGCTGTCCGTTGTCGGTGGTCCGTTGCAAAAAAGACGCGCTGCCGGATAAATGATAAAGGGTATAAGGTATAGGGTAAAAGGTGTAAGGGAAAAGATATTGGATAGTACGCCTTCGGCCTGGTCCGTTGTCCGTTGTCGGTGGTCCGTTGCAAAAAAAAATTCTCGTGGTCCGTGTACGAGCTCATAGCTGATGGCTGTTAGCTGATAGCCATATGGCGAGGTATAAGGTATAGGGTACAAGGTTTAGGGTAGAAGACAGAAGGCATAAGGTGTAAGGTGTAGGATATAGGGTAAAAAATAAAACATCCAATATCCAACAAGGAATAACGAATCCTCCGAAGGCGGACAGGTATCGAAGGATTTTAAAGTTTGAAACTAAAAAAAGATAATGCAACAGTGTTGCTTTCACCTATTACCAGTAACCTGTGACCAATGGCCTGTTGACTAAACCCGTAAGCTTGGATCTTAAACCTTGTACCTTAAACCCTGAACCTTGAACCTTATCAGGTGGTCATCCCTTATGTCTCACAACGAAAAGATCATCGAAGCGCTGGCGAGTGAGAAACAGCGACGGATCGAGGCCGAGCAGGAACTGCACCGCTGGAAAGAACAGCTGCATCAATCGCAGAAAATGGAGGCCCTGGGTACGCTGGTGGCAGGCGCTGCCCACGAAATTAACAATCCAATCAATCTGATTATCTACAACATACCACTGCTGAAAAAGGTCTGGCAGGATCTACTGCCGGCTATCCAGGCCACCCGAGCAGAATATGAAACCAAGACCTTCGGTGGCCTGACGATCGATTTTTTAGAAGAAAATCTGGGGCAAATGCTTTCTGATGTCGATCTGGCGGCCCAACGGATTGTTAAAATCGTTTCGGATTTAAAAAACTTTGCCCGCCAGACCAGTGTGGCCGACAAAATCCAGCTCGACATTAACCGGGCGATTGAGAACGCTATGCGGCTGATACAGACAACCGTAAAAAAAGCCGGCATCATCACCTCGCTGGATTTAACGCCCGATCTGCCGTTGATGGAGGGCAATTTGCAAAACATCGAGCAGGTCATCCTCAATGTCGTCATCAACGCAATCCAGTCGATCGAACACGATCACGGCCGGATTCTTATCGAATCGGGTATTCGTAAATCCGATGGGCACCTGTATATCCGAATTACGGATAACGGCAAAGGCATCAATTCGGCTATTGCGGATCGCCTGTTTGATCCGTTTGTAACCGACAAGCAGGATCGCGGCGGCACCGGTCTCGGTTTATCCGTATCTTACAGTCTACTCAAAGCCCATAAAGGCGAAATCGCATTTGAAAGCAATCCGGGAGAAGGCACGTCCTTTACAGTGTCATTCCCAAGCGTTCAAACAGACTTGAGTGCCAAAATCCTGATCGTCGATGATGATCCAACAATTCGCAAACTGCTGACCAAGGCCTTGACCGAACACCGAGCCTATCTTGTGGATGAAGCGGCCAACGGTATCGAGGCCTGCATCAAACTGGGCACCTATCGTCCCGAGCTACTGGTTCTGGATATATTTATGCCGGACATGGACGGCGTAGAAGTTTGCCGTGCATTAAGCAACGATCCCGGGTTGGCGGGCGTCAAGGTGATCATCACCACCGGTTTCCCGGAACATCCCAAACTGCAGGAACTGATCCAGATGGGGTATACCGATATCCATACCAAGCCCTTCCAAATCAGGCCGTTCATCGAATTAGTAGACAAAATCTTGACGTAATCGAAAGATTTCTCTACAATATAAAGCGTTCATGGAATCAATACCTTCTCACCCAACTCCCATACTTGTCGTCGATGACGATCAGGGCCTGTTGCTGAGCATCAAAGCAACCCTGCTCAGCGCCGGCATACCCGAACCGGCCCTGGCATCCGACAGTCGCCGGGTCATGGCGCTTCTCCGTCAGAACACCTTTCAAGTGGTATTGCTCGACCTTGTTATGCCGCATATTGGCGGGATGGAATTGCTGCGTCAAATTAAAGCCGAGTTTCCCAATATCGAGTGCATTGTCGTATCAGCCGTGGACGAGGCGGGGTCGGCTGTAGAAGCCCTCGGTTTGGGCGCTTACGACTACCTGGTCAAGCCCATCAACGGTGACAAACTGGTTATCGTCGTCAGCCATGCCCTCGAGAGGTACAACCTCAAGTATGAAATATCCCTGTATCAGCATAAGCAGACCTTTGCCGATCTTGGAAATCCGGATGCTTTCAAGGATATGATTGCCGAAGACGATGCCATGGCTCTGGTTTTTCGTCAAATAGAAACCGTGGCTCCGACCGGGTATAGCGTTGTCATAGAGGGCGAATCGGGGACCGGTAAAGAAATGCTGGCCCGCATACTGCACAATCTGAGCAATCGATCCGAGGCACCATTTGTTGCGGTGAACATGGCGGCGGTCAGCCGGACGATCTTCGAGGATGAATTTTTCGGACACACCAAAGGCGCCTACACCGATGCCGCCAGCGAAAAAAAAGGGTATTTTGAAGCTGCTGACGGCGGCACGATCTTTCTGGATGAGATTACGGAACTGGACCCATCTTTGCAAGCCAAGTTATTGCGGGTCATCGAAGAACGCGAACTCTACCGCCTGGGCAGTACCCAGGTGCGTGACATCAATGTACGCATCATCGCCGCCACCAACCGGGATATCAACCGACAGATTGCGACCAACCGGTTCCGGGCGGACCTGTATTATCGTTTGAACAAATACCGCATTAAAATACCCCCTCTGCGGGAACGTGCCGACGATATACTGCCCCTGGCCCGGTATTTTACCCGGACACATGCCAAAGCCAACAACAAATCCATTGAAGCGCTGTCGCCCGAACTGGTTGAGGCGCTATTGGGTTATTCGTATCCGGGAAACGTACGCGAATTGGAGAATTTGATCGCGTCGGCGGTCCTGCTCGAAACCGAAAAAGAATTAAGGCTGTCTTCGTTTCCGGAATTATGTGCCCGGGTTCCCAGATCCGTATACGCTGACAACGGTCTGATACCGCTTGTGGAACTTGAAAAACAGCATATTCTCAAAGTCCTTGAATATACGAACGGCAATAAAGCCGAGGCGGCAGCGATTTTGGGAATCAATACCTCAACGGTCTATCGCAAAATCGAAAAATTCCAGTTAATCGACCGGATCCCATCTTATTAGGCTGTCGACCGGCGGTTGAAAATAATCCCACAGACTGGTAAAATAACAGCAATGTCTGTATATGGCCCGGAAAATTCGCGTCCCTGAGACGTTTGTTGGCAAGGCATATGAGCGGGTAGCCGAAATGTCATCTTTTTATACATGTTGCCTATGGCCGTGCGCGCCATCGCCTGTAAGTATCTTGACTTTGCCGGACAACTGTTCAAGGATCCGGCGTTTGACGCCACTATAGCCGGGTTATGATCCTCAAAAACCAGGCTCAGCAGACATTGATCAACGCTAAAGGTGTTACTGTTTTAACAAACCCTAATCTTGCATGGTGATATACCCGATGGACTTTACCGAAACCATTGATGGTGCAGGGATTCAGACGTTGTTTGAAGAACTGAAAGAAGACAAAACCCTGATTAGACTCAAACTCACCAAAAAGAGTTTTGAGAGCCTGACATTGCTGACCGGATTTAGACGCAAGTTTGGCCGGCATTATTTCCTGTTGGACTATCCGGAGGGATTTCGAGAAGCTACCGCAGATGTGAAATCCTGGCGCTTGAAATTCGAGTTTACCGGCCGTGACCAAATTCAGCACAGTTTTACTTCGGTCGGCAACGAATATTACCAGGATCAGCTCTGTATCGAGTTTCCCAGAAAAATTTCCCGCCTCCAGCGCCGCAAGAACTTTCGACTGGAAGCCCCTGATGGATCCATCATCGATTTCAAGATCGATGAGACGCAATGCAAGGAAAAAGTCATTGATGTGAGCCTGGGCGGTGCCCTGGTGAGTCTGGTATGCTTTGGAGAAGCCAGTTCGGAAGATTTGCCCTTCCAACCCGGTGATGTGCTGGAGGAGATCGAACTTGTATTCCCCGGTGAATACGAGGAGCAGCGGATCTACATCGAACAGGCAACGGTTGTGCGTATTCAGGATGGCCGGCGGGATGCCAAGATATGCTGCGGGCTGCAGTTTAGAAAAATTGATAAAACCCAGATCGAAGCGTTGACCGACTTCATTTACAACTACCAGCGTAGATTTCTGCGCACACGCCTGCGACCGGATATGTGAAAAAAAACGGGTTTAGTCCGTTAAGTCAGTTTAGTCCGTTGAGACAGTTCATTGTTCTTTACCGACATAAAATGATGCGTATCAATCCGAGTGAATTGTTTTCTGCTATTCATACGTTTATCGCAGACCAAAAGTAACTGACCAAACCGACTAAACAGTTAAAACTGACTTAACATCCCCAACATGCCTACACGTAGTCGCCGCGGTTGAACTTGACGACCTCAAGAGTCGCGGTTATCAACGCTTCCTCGAGTATCGGTTTTAGCGGGTTGCCTTCCGGCAATTGTTTGTTCATGACACTCAGCTGTTCTTTTTCAGCATCGATCTGCTGTAGCAATGGATCGAGGTCTTTAAGGGTCATTTGCGAATTCGCGAGCCCGGAGCGGTACCGGTCGAGAACATCCAGAAAACCATCCATGCGATCCAGCGTGGCCTGTATAGCCGGATCATTTCGAATGGACAGATGCGTGCCGCCGACGGACATCGGATGCAGTGTCGCCTTATCGGCCGTTTTTTCGACCGATTGCTGCGATATGGACTTGTGCAGCAGATCTTTAAATTCAGATCCGGCCGGTTTTTGGTGATCTGCCTGTCGTGTCCGATCGATGTTGAAATTCGGATGATTTAAATTTACTTTCATTTTGTCTAATTCCCACAAATGTCATGTTTGGGTTTTTTTCATTCGTGACAACTTGCCGCGCCATCTTGTCGGGTCGACTTGTGCGGCGTAGCTTCAGCGAAGACGTAAGCTCGCAGAGCGAAGCCTGGTTCGTGGCTATAAGTAACAAAAGATTACCAAAAAAATCTGCAATTATCGTGCAAAATTGATCTCTTTTTCTGAGACAACCCGGTTTTTTCCACTCTGTTTGGCCGCATAAAGGGCCTTGTCGGCTCTGGAAATCACCGTCTTGACCGAATCGGCTTTACAGAACCGGCTGACACCGATACTGACGCTGACCGACAACTCACTGCCCGCCGGACTTTCGTCGATTTCATAGCGCGTCGCTGCGATATTCTTGCAGATTTGTCGGGCCCGCTTGACCGCACGCCGCAGCGTCAATCCCGGCAAGATTAAAGCAAATTCTTCTCCACCGTAGCGCGCCAGAAAGTCATCATTGCAAACGCCGTCAGTGCATTTTTTTGCCACAGCCAACAGAACACGGTCTCCGACCGGATGACCGTAGCGGTCATTGACGCTTTTAAAATTGTCAATATCGATCAAAAACAGGACAAAGGGCGCCCGCGCCGAACGATTCTTTTCCACCAGATCGAATATAAAACCGTCAAATGACTTGCGATTGAACACCCCGGTCAAACCGTCGCGCATCGATTCGGCCCGGGTTATTTCCAGCTCACGGTTTAAATTGTTGACTTTGTGACTCAAACTTTTGAGCTGTTGATCATCCTGTTTTTGTTTCTGCCGCACGGTGGCTTTTAGGCCTTCGACTTCCCTGGCCAGTACAGTTTTGACTTTTTTGATGTCGTCCAGCAGTGTTATCTGCTCAATTTGCTGGCTTTGAGAAAAAATCCGGTCTTGAAACAGCCGGTTCTCTGAATCCAGTTCAGCGATCGCGTGGGTCAGAATCTCGATGATTTCCTTAAATTCGGTCTCTCGTTTGGATAAATAGTCTTTGAGGTTTTCAAGGTAAGCGGCTATGCTTTTTTTGCGCTTTTCCAAATTAGTGCGTAAACGGGACACCTTTTCCTCAGAAGAAATCTGTCGGATCAATCCACCCAGATCTGCTTTGAACACATCGGCGCCGATTTCGGTTATATCCAGAGAAAAATCCTGCACATGTTCCAACAGATTTTGTGCTGCCGAACGAAAGAAGGTCTGCTGTTCCTGACAGACATTCAACAATCGGATCAGGGTATCCGTGTCGGTCTCTGTTTTTGGGGCCGTTCGAAAAAACATACGCGTATCGGGCTGCGGGTTACGGGTTGCGAGTTGCGAGTCTCGGGTTACGGGTTACGGGTTGCGAGTCTCGGGTTACGGGTTACGGGTTGCGAGTCTCGGGTTACGGGTTACGGGTTGCGAGTATAGGGTTACGGGTTGCGCGCTGTTAAATCTTAGAAACTGGAAACTGGGTTAAAGAAAATGCTTGATACTGGATCCTGGATACTTGATACTGGATCGAGGAAACGCTATCGCGTTGCCTTTTGAATTTTTTACTATGAGCTCGTGCCGAAAGCACGTCATCCAGTATCAAATATCCAGGTTCCAAGATCAGATATCTTTTCCCTTATACCCTAAACCCTAAACCTTGTGCCTTGCCTTTTGGCTATGATCTAACACCTAAAAGCTCACGCCGCAGGCGTGCAATCCGGCGTATTGTGCGCTTTATCTCCCGGTCGCCCGGTCACCCTGTCCCCCGGTCACTCTTCTCCCAGTCACCCCGTCCCCCAG
>Ga0126335_1000218_pt1 | contig 27395 bp, 27 predicted proteins | sample OlaspJWI45metaG_FD_108409 | JGI IMG/M metagenome (GOLD analysis project Ga0126335, IMG submission 108409) | Marine gutless worms symbiont microbial communities from Oahu, Hawaii - Olavius sp. 1 OAHU.JWI-45 metaG | ecosystem: Host-associated > Annelida > Digestive system > Unclassified | place... | reverse complement strand
TGCTCATCCTGACGCGAAATGGGTAGCATGGCCTGCCTCCTATATTTGGGGTTGTTTCGTAGTATTGCAGGCCATTACTTAAAAATCAAGTAATAATTGATATAAGTTTCGTTGTAGGGATAAGCCCGGAGCGTAATTAATTGTGAAAAAAAGAGTAATTTATGCAAGGCGTTGCAGGTATCCGGATGCATTGTCGATCGGAAAGCCTGTCACCAGAGCAGCAAGGTTATTGCGGACCGGTATACTGAATTTTCAGACAATAGCCAGTAACTGTCCGATCAGCCTTTTATTTCCGGGCTTTTGCTTGAGCAACCGGATCAACTCGTCACGGACTCTGCGGCCGCCTGCGCGGGCCAGGTCCAGCAATGGATTTAGCGGTTGATCGCCGGTTATGGTCCCTCTCGTTCTGAGGCCCATTCCCCGGGTCACGGATGGGATGCGGCCTTTCGTTCGGACTGCCGGTGTTCTGAAAAAGTCAAACCCGGAGGCGGCGTTCCGCGTAACAAATGCGGTCAGTAGTTGAATCTCGTCTTCCAGGGTCTGTTTACGGGCCGCAAGAATTGTCCCGAAGCCAGCACACATGCTTTTTTCGAGTTTGATATCTCTCTTTTGCGTTTTTTCGGTAGAAGAAAGTGCCTTCGAAAACGGTGCAAGGTCCAACTCACCGGCCAGGTCCACGGCAGATTTGGAAATACCTTGCGCAGCGGATAAGCGCAGCTCAGCCGGAATGGATGGATCGCACATTAGATTCAAACACGATTTTAAAGCCGGACGGGCAAATATATCGGCCTGATGGGCAATTGTGGCGAGGGTTTGAATCCTTTTTGTTCTATCAGATAATAAACCGGTCGCCTCGGCCGCACCGGATACCAGCAATTCGCAAACTTTTTCAGCGGACGGCAGGGAAATCCATTGCTGTCGGGCGAGCTGATCGACAGGCACAACCGTGCATCTTACCCACAGACGCTCATCGTAGGGTTCCAGCGACAGGGTATAGTTACCCGACGGCAGCGAATCGAACATGGCCTGGCCCCGTTTGTCCAGAAAGGCAAAGGCGCTGTCCAGGGGCTCCTGGCCAGATTGTACCGTCACGACAACATATCCCTCCCAGTCAACCGTCAAATGGCCGAATGGATGACAGGTCACCAGAACGCGCATCAACCGGGTTAAGGGGTCATATCGAGGATCGACCAGTATGGACAGGTGTTTCTTTTCCCGGAAGTCACCCCGATTAGGAGAATATTGCATCTCAGATATAAGCTTGCGGGCCTCTGCGATGACTTCATGTCCTCTAATCATATTTGACTCCGTTTTCAGAATCATAATTTTAGTCCAATAGGGTTTTTTGGCAATTATTGATGAGATAATACAGTACTTATAACCATATCAAAAGATAAACCTTAATTTCTGCTATTCAGGACCGCCGGCGGCCCGAATCATATGCACCTGTCCCAGTTCAGGACTGAAGTGCCAGGCGTGGACCTGGTTTTGCCCGAAATCGAATATACCACAGAAAGGACAGCGCCAGTTCGAAACCTTAATCGGTCCTTTACAGCTTTTACAGTTTTTAAGACGCAACCGCGCCCGGTAGAGCGCTTTTCTTCGGGTAATATTGGTCCGATTCTTTTCAAGCAGACGGCGCAGCGCTGCTTTCCCAATAAACGGAGCACCACAGATGTGGCAAAGTGCCTCTTTGACAACATCACTGTCGGTAACTTCCACCAGGTTCTGGCATTGTTTACAGCGTGCGAAAGGTTTGCGCATGAATAGCTGTCCGTCCCCTTCCAGGAACAGGACCTCCTTTTTAACTCTTTTCATTGTACCGGGATCAAATTGTTGGCCGCAGCGGGAGCATTTGTGGCCCGTAAACAGACTGTGGCGGTCGCATTGTTTGAACACCACCGGCCCTAAACGAAGTCTAACCTGCCAGTATTGATGGTTCGGTCCGTATACTGCAAATCCTTTGTTACACAGAAGCGCATAAAGCATCGATTGCCCGAATACACCCGGTCTGAAGTCATCATCAGGACCGAGACCTTTCACGGCCACGGCAAGAAATCGCCACAAGTTAATGCGTTTGGACGGATTCCAGGCGGTCAGACGATGTCGATCCCCGCATTTATCTGAACCACAGGCACAGCGCCAGATATCCAATTCCATGCCGGGCCCGTTGACCACAAACCGCGCGTTTTTGCTGCGGCTCAGCCTGTATTTTCTGGGCAGCCTGACTTCATAAATGTCATCATGGGATGCGATAACCACACGTGATCCCTCTTCAACGGGTTCCATTTGCCCGGCATGCTCAAAAAAGACACCTTCGCCATGCAATGTAATCACCAGTTTGGCACCGGGAGGAATTTCCACAAACCAGGAATTACTCGAGGAGGTAGTAATCTCCAGGCCTTCTGTAACCGGCCTGATCGTCAACTTTTCACCGGGCGCCACCATTATGCGGTACTTCTCCGGTTCGACCAGAACCATGGCCAGACGATGCGCTATCAACAGATTATTTTCTTCCAGTTTGATATTGTGTATCCACAGGAGCAGCCTGGCCATTTGATCGACACCGCTTTTCAATTTGAAGGCCATAACCCTCATGGCGCCCGCCCAGCGGGCATGCCAGCCGTGGGCATTGCGGTCGATACGACGCCATGACCCGACACCGAAGGCGACGGCAAATTCCAGCAACCGCTGCTTCTGTTCATCCTCGGCTTCAATATGCCTGCTTAAAATGTCGCCGAGCTGTCTGACCAGTTTAACCGGTGGCGCCGGTTTTGGCGGCCCCAGCAGGCACACGGTCACAATCAGGACCAATGCCAGATTGTCGGGCAGGTTAGCCCGACGACTGATATCTGCAGCGATCTTTTCGTGATCCGCAGGCCTGTAAATATCAACTTCAGGATGAGCAGACAGATATTCATTGACCAACTTGTGAACAACCGGAATCAAACTCTCCATGACGGCACCCGTAAATCCTATCCCTGAAAAAGCGATTAACAAACCAATAACCGATCGGTTATTATCACCTCCCTGTCTATATTTTATATACGGTCCATTTCACATTTTCTCGCTCCCAAACAATTAAAGAAACTTTGGCGTAACCAATTTTTGACCGCTTTAGATGCAGGGGCTGGGTTTATCCCCGCCCGTGACATTTACGAAAACGGCTGCGATTTGAGTTTCGTACGAGCCTAAATCAGTTCACAGCCATGATAGAATCCTCAGCGACCATGTCATCCAGCAATTCCCGGCAGTCATATTCAGACGGCATCTCTATCCCGTGCCAGTCGGCCGCACCGGGCCTGGAGATCGAGCCGGATTTTTCGGGGCGGACCAATTCGGGCACCAGGCGCTCGCGGGCCTGGCGGTCATCCCAGCACTTGAACAGACTCCAGGTCCGTTGGGTCAGGGTGTAGTAGAGCAGGGACGGTGTAATCCTGGTAAACAGGGGCACCATACCGTTTTGGGCTGCACTGAAGATGCACAGTTCCACCTGTCCGAAAGACTCTCGAATAACCCGGTCGAACAGTCTTCCGGAGGTCAGGTTGCCCACTTTGACCGGTACGGTCTTCGAACCCACCAGGACGGTGCCGATGACCGTATCGAACGAAGCCAGGATCGCAGAACGAAACCCTTCCCAGTCACCTTCGATCAGATCGGGTTCTTTTTCAAAGGCGGTTTTGAACATCTGGTCCACCATGACGGAGCGGTCAATATGCGGGTATGCCACACAGGTAAAGCGCTGCCGCGTGGCCTCGTCAAGCATTTTTTCCATATTCAGATCGACAATGATGATGCCCGGAATTTCATCCGCACCCGAAAGCATGGCGAGAAGCTGCTCGTGGGTACTCAATGAACTGCCGCCGTCGAGCATCATGCCCTGAGTCTCCCGGGAGCGCAACAACGTCCCGGCCTCATTGATGAAAGTAATCGGCAGCCTGTCTTCGGAAATCGCCTTTTTGGCAAGGCTGCGGATCTTACGCAATGCTTTGGGACCGGACCCTACCAGGGCTCCCTCGATCGCACTGCCCTCGGTCACGATAAACACCACCCGATCCCGGCCGTTGTTATACTTGCGCTGGAGTATGGAAAAAACGACCGTCACCGTCCAGGTTTTACCGACACCGGGCGGCCCGTAAATCAACAGGGCCTCACCTTGCTCAAATCGCCCGGATGTGTCGGGATAATTTTCAGGATGAAAGAATTTGTCGACCTTGGCTTCAATCCGCATTGCGGTTGTTCTGGGCACTGTCCCGTGCAGATGGGACAGGTCCAGATCATGGCGCCAGGGATTTTTGATAAACCGGCCGGCCGAATCGCCGGGCGCATACGCGTAGATAAAGCCGCCCATCACTTTGACACGATCCCCGACGACAGGTCTGGGATTCAGGCGCTCCCACAGCATGGCCCCCTTGCGCGGCTGCAGGTGTCCATCACCTTCCAGTTCTACTTCATATGGAAAATCCTGATCGGGGTGAATGCCGACCACCGTGCCTGTTTCACCGGTGCGGCCCAGGTCGTTGTCCAGGTCGATGATCCGCCCGCCATCGGCCGACAGCACCACAACATCGCCGATCCGCAACTCGCCTTCCAGCGCCGGGTCGGCGGTTACAAACAACGGCCGGCCCGGATCGGCATCGGCGCGATCCAGAGACCGCACTTCGTATCTGGGCCTGTCGAACAGCGGTGACAGGGACCTGGTCACCAGGGCCGGCTGTGACACACTGCCCTGCTGTTCAACCACCCCCGCCGTAATATCGACCAGATCCTGTACCGCTTTATCCTGATTGGCCTGCATTTCTTCAAAATCCTCCGGCGGCATCTCCGGATGCGGCCGACTGGCACAATAGGCGGCAAACAATTTTTGCAGGTCTTTTGGCAGGCGATAGAGCGCTTTGGGTTCGCCGAGTCGGTCCGCGTTTTTAAAATCTACTATTTTTGATATTTCTGATTTCATGCCGTTTTGGCTCCATCTTTGATAATGTAAATACTTCTGCGTTTCAAAATACAATCACGCCAGCCCCAGACACCGAAAACCTTTGATAGATCGCCGTCGTTTTCCATGAATACGCACGCATCTGAATCCAGAATGCAGGTCAGTTGATGCCCCCCGCCAAAACCACGGTTGCGGGCCGATTCGCAATCGATCGCAGACAGAAAAAGGCCGCTGGATCTTTTCTGATACGAAAGGGTTGCCAGATTTCCATAGATTTGGCCGTTGGCATCAAAGCATATCTCGAGAATCGGATGTTGCTCTGGCTCACCCGCGTCTGACGGGTGTATAAAGTTCAGACTGTGGGTGTGAATCCACCCGAGCACAAATCCGCCGGTCATTTCCAGGAATCTTCTGACATCCGTCCACGTCTGCGGGCTGAATTCGAAATACGCCCGGCTGGATCCCAGCAGGCGGGCAGGCATAACCTGCCGGACCATGCTCCACAGAGATCCCGTAGGATCCCGCACAACATCGCCCAGCAGAAACCAGCAGCGTTCGTGCCAATCCAGGGGATGTTCTTTTCTGAACCTGACTTCATCTGCAATCAGTGATTGTGTGAGAAGCGCTTCAGGCATGAAACAGGGCAAATCCGAGGCCACCTCATTTTCGGGGGAAAGAATCATGCCCTTTCCTGCCTCCGGCGGATACGGCCCCGGATCGAACGCCGGCACATGAATCGACAGATTCTGCGGATGCCTGCTGAAACCGATCGGCTTGAGTGTTAATTTTGTCATATGCAAATCCCATCGTAGACCTGTTTGCAGATTTAAGACACCGGACCGAAAGTACAGGCCAGGGGCACAGGTGTCAGGTCCGGATTTCGTCGGTAGAGGGCGTCTTCCAATGTTTTCATGTCCAGGCTGCCCGAGCAAACCGGCATTTCGGCAACCGACTTGCCGTCATGCACGGCCCTGATCACCGGCAGGTTCACCCCCTGTGCAACCCGGCGCAATTCCAAATTTGCCTCCAGTGTTTTGCCCTCCAGATCCGGTCGGCTCTGGGATATGCTGTATCCCAGGTGCTCCAGCTGCATCCGGAAAAGGCCCCTGACCCTGGCGCGAATCGAATCGAGCGGCCCGAGATGCGCGAGCCGGCTGTAATCCCAGGACTTTCGGTCGACACTGATTAAATCCTGCTGCCGGTAAAAATTGATCTGAATCAGATCCACGATTTCAGCCTTTCTTCCAGATGGAAATCCGACGCGGTATCGATACCGATGGTTTTATAGATTGTTTTCCAACCTATGCCTGCCGGCCACCGGTGGTTCGCGGCGAAATCTCAAACCGCGAGTAGGTGTTCAGGTCGACCGAATCATCGTCCCGAAAAGCGGCTGACGCACCGTTATCGTCAAATCCCACCAGATGGAAGCTGTGGTTCTCGTCAGCCTCGGGCTCATTTTCGAGCGTCGCTTCGCTATCGGGGAAACCATCCAGAAAAGCGGTTTTCAGTTCGTTCGCATCGACACGGTCCATCACATTGTCCTGATCGGCCTCGAATCCGAATCGCATTTTCTCCGGTCTTCCGCTGCGATTGATTCGCTCGACAATCAGTTCCCTGACATTGCGACATTGCAGTTGTTGGTCAGTCATGGGTTACCTTCCTTTACGGGTTAGTTGGGTTAACGTTTTGTATTGTTACGATGGATTAATTGGGTTAATGAGACATCCGGATCGAGCAGGGCTTTCACGATGTTGCGATCTTCATCTGCCTGGCGAAGCAGACAGGTTTCCAGGGATTTGAGACGGGTATCCGATAACTTTTCCCAGAGGGTCACCGCTCTTTCCACATAAAATAGAGACCGACTGGCAAGCCGGTGAAATGACCAGGGCCGCTCCCTGATTCCGGATCGGGCCAACAGAACCCGGGCTGCCAGCTCCAGCCTCTCAGGATGCGTGTCGAACGCCAGCTCATAGAGGCTGCCGGGAAATATTTTGGCAGTCAGCAACATCGTCCTGGGTCCAATCACAATTTTCAGACGCCCCCCCCCTGCCGTACTGGCATTCGGACAGCTCTTCAGGTATATCCCTTAAAAGACGCACGGCCGATATGGCCCGGGATATGAACACCGGGCGTCCGGATTCGCTGAACAGCTGTTTCAGCCCTTCGCCCTGCGCCCAGAGCCGGTATGGGACCACAAACCGATGTGCCGGTGTGGCGGTCTCCGGATCGAACACCACCGGTGCCGCAGTCCACGGTCCGTTTGGCAAGGCATTTTGCCGCAACCGGTCGAGCGCAGTCGTTTCTTCCTCAGAGCCGATGGTTAGCAGCATATGGGCATCCCCCGGGGCGATGTCGACCCGAAAATCAACAGGCGCTTCCAGGTGCGCGAAATGAGATGCCGCCATGGCTTCGGCGCGTTCTTTGAGCTGCTGGCGCATTTTCTACTCCAGTCGAACCAGTTTAAACCGGCGATTGGGTTGATCCCGGGCAGCTTTCACGCCATAACGACCGGCGTCTTCAATGGTGAATATTGGCTGTTCGAAGGGAAGCTGCCCCTTGTTGGCCGCCCAGTAAAAAGCTGCAGCAGGATTCATGGCATCCTGCGGTGAATAAACTCCCGGATCGGTCAACAGGCTGTGCAACTGACCGGCGATAAACAAAAGGTCCCGATCCCAGTGCCATTCCCCCTGCCGCCAGAGGCAAGGGATCCCGAGACCGCCGCCGCCGATTCGCAATGCCGCCGCTGCCACCAGTTCATTGAAACCGGATGGGATCGTGTCCGGAGCATTCTCCGAATGGCCGGATGGACCGATCCACAGCAGACCGCTCAGCCATGGTACGCGATCGTCGGGCAAGGACGGGAAAAAGACCTGGACCATGGGGGGACCCAGGGGATAGGGAAACGTGTTGCCTGCGTTCGGTGATATTTTTGCCCTGACCCTGGTTTGACACACGCTGACCGCTTTGCTGTCCGTCTGATAGAGTGCGGTTGTGACCTGTGGAAATGCAATCACAATGTCTTTTACCCGGGCACCGAAACGGTTTACGGCGACCTGCATGCGGTCCGAAGACGCGGCTTCCAGGGCGGCTGCATCGTTTTGCAGCCGGATGGCACAGCGTCTTTCCTGATCGGTTTGCAGCGTCATGTCGTTCATACGATCCCCCTTTACCCCTTCTATATGGGGCTTCAGCTTATCGAATATGGCTCGCTTTTCTCGAGTGGCGGATAAATCCCGGTGTATTTTCTCAAAATTATCTTTGGATACCGCATTCACAGTTTCTGGCCTGAACGACTGTATTCTTATAGGGGCGGGGTTTATCCCCGCCCGCCAACCCTTCAACCCTCCCCTTCACAAAGCGCCGGCACATCGGTGTACCGAAAAGGGAGGTAAAAATCGGCCTTTCTGCCGCCGCCGGTCCAGGCGCTGAATCCCATGCCGGCCGGCGTGTACAGGTTTTTCAGACTTTCACCGGCAATCGGTCGGACATCTGCCGGGCAGACCTCCCGGGGTGCGGCCAAACGACAGGTCGATCTGCCGCAGGCCGCGCACCTTCCCTTTGGCGGCTGGCGTTCGAATCCCTGATAAACAGCACCGCAGGAGGGGTCGGTGCAACGTCTTGCGACAAGCGGCACCGGAAACACCAGCAGGATATTGTCGGCATCTGTTTTCATCGTTTTTGCGGCCTGCAACCACAGATCGGACAGCGGCCGGTCGTATGATACCCTTATTCTGCCGACCTTGGTCCTATCGCCGTCTTTATGCGGCGCCCCGAAGCTCTGCCGGATGTCTGCACCACAGACCCGGATCCGGGAATACCGTTTACAGGTGCCATTTTGCATGCAAGCCAGCATTAGATGCACCGCCAGGGCGGCTGTCACGGCGCCGAAGGGCTGGGTGATCCCGGCAAAGACATTTTGCGGCAGACCCGCTCTGCAGCTGTAGCGCGCCGTATCCGCCCAGGCGCGATCGTCGTAGCTGGCCTCACCCAGGGTGACGCCCGCAGGCAGCACTTCGATGGTGTGCAGGGCCGTTTCTGAAAGCAGGCCGGTGGACAAACGCAGCTCCAGGGTGTAGCGGGCCTGTTCGGACACATAGGCGGCAGCCAGGTTCGAGTCGGTAGCGTTGAAAACGGCATCTGCTTCCCGGAGCAGCCCCGGAAGCGATTGGGCCGCCGCCCGGATGGGGCGAAACCGGGCGGCTGTTTTTGCCCCGTAAAACAAACGGATCTGTTCCACGGCTGCATCGGCTTTGTACTGTCCCACAAGTCTGCGATGATACTCCTTGCCGACATCCTTTTGCTCCACGCGATCAAAATCGACCACACTCACGCAGACTGCCGTTTCTATTTGGAGTTGAAACACCAGCGCCAGGGTGCACACCGTCTGAAGCCCGACATTACCGGCGCCGACAACCACAATTAGTTTCTGATGGGTCGGTTTCATCTATCTATCCTGGCCATTCACATACCGATCATGAGCCTCTGACTGTAAAATGCTTTCGGATCCGGGATATACGGTTTCACACCACGGGATGCCGGCCGGTGTCTGATGCAGGTACAGGCGGCTGATATTACGCCGGCCGGCTTCGATCAGGGCGCTATCGAGCAGCGGTTCCAGTTGGTCACGAAACCGATCCAGAACGGCCCGGGCGCCGAACATATCCGTGTTCTGACTGTCGACCAGCGCATGAACGAGGCCATCGTCGACCCGGACACAAATCCGTTCCTCGCGACTGTAGGCCTGAATTTTAAGCCGCAAAATATTTCGCAGCGCCTGCCGGTTCAGGGGTTCCATAAAAAAAACGTTGCCGGTACCGATTCTTGAAAGCAGGGCCGGGGGAAATGTGTCCGCCAGCCGTGCTTTGATCCGGACCGCCTTCTGCTCAACGATATTGCCCCCGAACCCGGGATTGATGCCGGTCGACCGGCAGCCGGTATTGGAGGCGATCAAAATGGTGATCCCCCGGGTGTGGACGGTCATATTGCCTTCGCCATCGCTCAGGGACCCGTCCAGCATTTCGTGGACCAGGTCCATAAGACTGGGGTGCCCGAGTTCGGGTTCTTCGAATAGTATCGCCCCGTCCGGATGTTCTTTAATGAATTTGATCAGTTCGCCGCCCTCACCATACCCGATGTATGACTTGGGGCTGCCGATCAGGCTTTGAATAGCATGCCTCTGCTGGTATGAGCTGCACCGGATCACCTTCACCTTGCTGTCACATCCGGCGATCATTTTGGCCACAATGCCGAGCAGCATGCTTTTGCCGTGTCCGGAGTTGCCCACAACCAGACATCCCCAGGCAGCGCCCTGGCGCTCGGCCCGGTACCTCCGACGCAGGGCCCCCAGAAGACGCCGGCCGAAATGCTTCAAAAAAGCCGAATGTCCGCGAAAACCATGTTTGCGCATCATCCTGATGAACGCCACGATGCTGCCGGGTGGCTCCGGCAGGATATCACCCTGTGAAAAAAGACTGCGGTCTTCGTGCCCAATCTCTGCAGCGGTCAGCCGGGTTCGGCCGCGAACCTCACATTCGGCAATGGCATTGCCGAGTAGATGTGTTGCCGCGTGTGGTTGCACATAGGGTGAAATCCCGGATTGTCGAACGACAGCCTGCAGTGCTTCATCGGAGACTGTTACCCCTGCTGTTTTTCCCTGGTGGTTTGCCAAAGCGGCCACGATCTGCAGCACTTCACCGGATTCGGCCTCCCTGAGAAACACAGGGTTGAGCCGCCGGGCCAGGGCCGCCCGTTTTTCGAGCAGGTGCGACTGGTCACTGATCAGGACCACACTGGCCCCCTGATCGATAAAAAGCAGCAGGTTGTCCAGAGCCGCGGTGGTGTCCCGGTCGACCAGCCGGCTGGCCTCGTCGATCACCCAGATGATCTTTTCTGCGGCCATCATCGCGCGCATGCGGGCGTTCTGAGCTTCTTCGGCTGCGAACCCGAGAGTTAGCGTCGACATAAACGGTTCGATACCGATTCTCACCACCAGCCAGCCCTGCAGACGCGCAGGAACTGTCATGTGGGTAAATTTTTGAGCCAGGTAGCTTAAAAGGCAGCTTTTCCCCGAACCGGCTTCGCCCCTTACCAGGGCGGCATGGGCGCCCTGCCGCAGAAACACTTTCAAAAGAACTGCCGCCGAGCGTTCCAACCGCTGTGACCCGACAATCGGCCCCTGCCTTGTCAGATAATCCGAACAGGATAAACAAAGCGAACCGGGCAGTTTGCGGATCCTTCGCCTGGCCCTTCGGTTGAGCAACGGATAAAACACCTCCGGAGAAATCCACTGAATATTTTCGATCGAACCGCGATCTGCCTTGCATAGGCTTTCGGCCGCCCTGGCCGGATGGGCTTTAATAAAACCCAGCACACGAAAATCACAATCCGGGCGGGTTTCAAAGCGTTGACCTTGATCTCCACAGCCGGAACCATCCAGTGGAATCAAAGAAAAACCTCTATTTTTAATTGCCAGGGCCGCCTGGAGTGGACCGGGTTGCAGCAGTTTCTTAATGTTCGCAAGCTGCGGGCGAAAACTTTGCGGGATCAAAAACCGTTCGTCTGCGGTCAGGTGTTCAATATCTTCTGTGCCGCTGACGATCGATAGATCCCGGAATCCGGATGGATCCACGCGCAGGTTTTCTCCGACCACTATGGTTCCGCCGTTCGATGTTCGAAGCGGCAAAGGGGTTACTTCGGTTTTGGGTGCAAATTCTCTTCTTTTTCGATTTGCACAGGCAGTTTCTTCCACCATTCCCTCCATTTTTCACGAAACAATCGGGCTAACGCTTCCAGCTGTTAGCACAGCCACTGCACAGCACGACACCGGCGGTGTTCCCCTGCAGCCGCGTCGTATGACAGAACTGGCCCGGATGGTCTCCAAATGGTGTCCGGCAAAACTCGCACACCTCGTCTTCCTCTGTTATGACCCGGACTTCCGGCAGGATCTCGAACCGAAAAGTCGATTCGATCCCGTCATGCTGCAGACAAATGCTCTCACCGGGTTTGAGCAGCATTGCGCCGGCCTGCCGTTTGCCTGCTATCGACACCTTCTGGCGCGGTGCCATCCGATCCAGCACAAACAATATCCTGAATCCGTCGTACCGATTCAGGACAACGGATCCTTTAAGATGGCGAACAGAAGTGATTTTTCCGGTTCGAACCGTTGCGATGCGGTCGCCGTCACTGCTCAGCAGGTACCCCACCCTGGTATTGTCCGGTGTCTTCATATTTTTACCCGGCCTTTCTAATTTTTCTTCTGAGGTTCAACAAACGACCCGGTCCCCAGCGCAGATCTTTGTAGAACGGCTGAATACTTCCGTAGGCCATGTGCACCTCGATGCCCCTGGCCAGAAGTTTCGGGTCGGCGGTTCCCAGGATGACCGCCCGTCGCTGGCAGGCGACAAAAGAACCGAGGATCATCTGGGGCAGCACCGAAGACGGCATCGGCGTATCTTCGGCCGAGCAGGAAGTCGTTGATTGCCGATCACCGTCGTCAGGACGTTCGGCGAGACGCTCGATACCTGTCTCGGCGGGAGCGCAGTTCGGATTGGCGTCATCCACGCAGCGGGCAAATCCGCCCAAAAAACTTGACCCGGTCGAGTACCACGGAATCCTGTGCTCGATGGCCAGCCGGGAAATCGATTTTCGGGCACTCCAGTTATCGACACTGGAAATGACTTCTTCCGGTTCCTGCTCCTGGAAGCGCTCCCCATCCAATGTTTCATTGCAGGCGACCGCATCGACACCGGGGAACAGACGGCGCAGCCACTTTTGGGTGCAGTCGGCCTTATGTTCATGCAGGTCTACCGGACCGTATGCCCATTGCCGCGACCGGCAGGATTCGTGCACCCTTTTGGGATCGACCACGATGATCCGGCCATTGCGATTGGCATTTTTCAAAATCGGGTCGAGTGATTCGGCCCACATCACCTGGTGGGCGATCGCGCCGCCACCCCCGGCATAAAGCGTCGCCCGGGATTTCAACGCTGATTTCTTCGGCAAGCGGGTCAGGGACATGACACAGAAAGGCGGATGCGGCACCAGCTGATCGCAAACACCGGCTTCGGCCATGACACCAATGAGCAGTTGGGCACATAGGGCCGAAATCTCCGCCCGGTCCCCGGCAGGGCGCTTTTTGCGGTAGCGGGCGACACTGTCGCGATCGGTACCGATCGCCATAAAATCACTGCCGATACCTGCCCGGCACTCGGCAAAGTAAAAGGCGGTTGAACCCGGCAGTTGAATCGCGTCGTAGGCGGGATCACCTGCATCCATGATCCAGATGAATTCTTGCAGGTTTCGATGCGCTCTGATTTTCATAAAGCCGGGGGATAATACCGGCATGTGCCGACACCGGGTGCCCAGGTGATTCATCACAGCTTCTGCCGCCGCCTCGTTAACATCTCTGTGGACCCGGGGGGCCACGAATGTCAGATCCAGTGCGCCACTGCTGACCGCGGCCAGACCCAGGGTGTGCACGACCCCCGGACTACCGGCGCAGATCCCCAGTGGCAGGCCGTTCAAACGATTGAGGTGCCAGCCGGTCTGCCTGCGCATGCGGTCCAGGAAATCTTCGGCTATCGGGTTTATCTGCTCCATATTCGATCCACAAATTGGAAAACCGAACGGGTTTGATCTTAACACTTTTAATTTTCATGCAATATCCAGGTGTCAATCCGGTTGCGCCAACGACTGAACGCACCACCAGAGCATTTGTAAAGCAACTTCTTTGCGCTGTTCGAAATTGGGCTTAACTCGGTTAAGCCCGGTGCACAAATGCGCTTCGATAATCGAAGTCACCGTTTTCAATGCACCCAGAACTTCCCACAGGTCTGAGCGGGTGTCTTCGACGGCACAGACAGCCCCGTTCCAATACGGTCTGTGCCATGGATCCTGTCTGCAGACCGGAAGGTAGGCATCGGCGTTATAGCCGTCCGCATAGACCCGGCCGTATTGATGCCAGCCCGCCTCGTAGCGCCGGTATGCTTCAAGTTGATACTTGTCACCAATCTCTTTTTCGAGGGTTTGATGGTCGATTTGCAGACGAATTTTCTCCAGCGGCCAGCCGGTCAGTTGAGCCACCTCTTCATCCGCAACCACTCTGCTTTCGACATTTTCACAGCGAAACACCTGCAGCCGGTCCGGATCGCACGGGCAGTAAGCGTGTATGATCGCCGAGGCCGTTACCGCCCCGGAACACGCATCACTGGGGTAAATCAGCGAACCCCACAGGGACCGGCATTGCTTTTCATTGAATACGATCTCAAAGGCCCTGTCCATGACCGGAAGGCGGATGCTGCGCAGACGGTCGATCCGGTAGCGGGCAAAACCGTCCTGCCCGGCAATGGCTTCCGGGGCAACGACCATTTCGCTTGCGGTGGTCTGCAGATTGAAAGGGAAGTAAAGACTGGCCTGCCGCAGGCTGTTGGCTTCATCCACGCCGCTGGGACTCGGTCCGTCATAACTGTTGCCACGGGAGCGACTGTCTTCCGGGTGGTAATGCAGATCTCCAACCGGCTTGAGGTGTTGTGTGCCTGGTGATTTTTCGGCTTCGGACCAGCAGGCCGAAAGGTCCCGGTCTTCGACCTTGAAGTGCGCAAACCCGATTGTTGCCCTGGGGATCAGGCAATCGGTAACAAAGATATTCGAGCCGATGACAATCCCCCCCAGTTCCAGCACACTTTCATATCTTCCCTTGCACTTCACGGTGATGTCCCGGATGACCTTCTGTTTTTCTTCCGCACTGGCCGAGCGGATGATTCTGATCGGTTGTTTTGTCAACAGATGGCTGATCGTTTTGCCCTAGGCGCTCAATTGTCTGCCCCCTTGTGTTCGGCCGTGCAGTCGATGATAAACGTCTGGCCGGTTATTTCTCCGTCTTCGCTGGCTGCCATCAGGACGCTCTCCATCGTCTCATTTTCCCGGCCGTGAGCCGAAATCTCCGTGCTGCCGCCTTCCCTGCGGACGTAGACCTCAAAACCTTCCTCGAGACCGGCCGTCAGGTGTTCCCTGTCGCGCGCCACTCCGAATGTTGTTTCGCGCAGTTGGTTCAGATTAAAGGATCTGCGGTTCATTTCCCTTCCGCCGCGGGTATAGGTGACCCGAATCTGGTTTCCGCTCATGTTTTTTCCCTCCTTTGGCCGGCTTTGACCTTAAAATGACCGTCGGCAATCTGTTTCAATATCATCGCCGAAAGCCGACTGTCTGTGCGCAGGGCCGGGCTTTTGCGGATCAACCGGCGCACGGCTTCCAGCGGTGCCAGACGACGGATCACATCATACTCCGCTGCGCTCAGTTCGATTGTTTCCAGGACCTGTCCCATCAATGAAAGTTGGATGGATAGTCCGGTATGCGGTTTCGGTCTTTCATTCTTCATACTGTTCTCATCGGCTGTAATAAACGATCTCAGCCCCCTTTCGAGCGGCAAAGGCCCGGGCCTCGTCGTACCCTCTGATGACGGCCTGGTATTCTTTTTCAGGCACTTTGTCGAATGGGTTGTGGATTGAAATTCCCCGATCCCGTTCACGGATACCGTATCGCAGAATTCGGCCGGCAGCCCGCAGCTGTTCGAGCAGACAGTGCGCCGGGTCAAATGGTCTCAGTCGGCGATGCAGGCCGAGAATCCGCAGGGAAGTTCTTTCGGTGCACACCGAACCGAAGTTAAAATATTCGTGAATGGGTTTGACAAATGCATGCCGGCAGATAGACCCATGCATACTGCTGGCGATAAACTGGGGTGCCTCAAGATTGATCATCGGATTGCCGCTGAGCAGCTGTTCACAAAAAACAGTGACGGGAAATCTTTTCAGATCCCAGTACACAAATGTCGGTTCGGCAATCACCTGCTGCAAAAAGGGTCTCGACCCGATTGTGTGGGACAGACGCACCGCATATTGGCCCTTGCCGATCAAATACTGAATGCTGAAGTCCTGATACGGTCCCTTGCCCGGCAGATGATACTTTGACTGCAGGGTCTCCAGAAAAGATCGATCCACAAGGGTCTCCTGATCTTCTGCATTACCGCCGGCAGCTTCCGGAATCCGATCCACTTGCCTGGCCACCTTTTCCACGATCCGGTGAAATGGATTTGGCACGGAGTAAAAAGCCTCAAAGTGTTCAGGCTGGATCTTTTCAGGAACCTGGCCGGCCTTGCTGACCGAAAATCCCTTTTGCAGTCGAAAGACCGGCATGGGCCGCTTGTGGGCATGCATGATCAGCTGTGGAAACCCCTGAGTTGCTTCGGCGGTCAACCACCGGGGCTGTCTGCCACATGTTTTTTTTAAAATGTAACGCAATCGGGCGCCGGTTCGGCTCGAATCGGGCTTGATTTCATCCAACCGGCGTTGTTTCGGGTGACCGGAAATGACATCGTATACACTTCGAAACAACCGCAGTGTGGGGTAGTGAAATCCGTTGCTGTGTTCCCGCATCGCGGCAAACACAAACCCCAGGGCGCTTTCCCTGACATCGGCCACCAACTCCGGCCACGTTAAATCAATGCCCTGCCGGTAGCATTTCTTCCATTCCACGCTTTCGATCAAACCGGGAATCACCGTGTTTCGGATCAGATGGGGAACCGGTTCGCCAGGTTGTCGGGTTGAATCCTCTTCAGCCGTCATCCTGTGAAGTTCCATCGCAATATCGAGTGCGCTGACCGGAACCACCTGATGCGCACCACCACGGTCTGCGGTTGGAAGCACGATAAAATGGGGCGGCACCCCGTTTAGCGCTCTTGCCGATATTGAACTTGGACTTGTTCTGCGTGTGCTCATGCCTGCCATTCGAATAAATTTTCAACTCTGTAAACGACCATCATGGCGTTTATCGCCATCAGCGCTCCGGCCCGTTTGAAAACCTATATGTGGCCGCAGTCGCCGCTGGGTTGGAAATACTACCGATGTTTGATTATGGCTTTTGATTTTTCCCGGATAAAATGATCTTGAACACTGCCGGGGGGTTGGCCCGGAGAAGACTTGCATGGCGACTGATATCAGAACGGGTTGGGTGAGTGTGAAAGATCGCTGATTCATAAGAGTTTTTTGACAGGATTAACAGGATTTTAAGGATATTCATATGAACCAATAACAAGTCCAAAAAGAGCCCTCGTCCTTGACGGGAGAGGGTTGGGTGAGGGTGAATAAAAAAAGGATTTCAACCATATTTATCACCCGCCGAGTGAGAGACGGGTATTCGGAAGATATTGTTCAGAAGCATATGAAATAATCATAATGGTATTAATCAGACCCCCGAAATTTTATTCGTGATAATGTGTGGCTCTTAAACTTTATCTTATAATCCGTTTTAATCCTGTCCACTAAAAAATAACTGAAAAATGGAATCCATTCCGCCTCTCAGCGTTCGGCGCCGCACTCGATGACAATGTCATCCAGGTAAAACCAGACTTGCTCCTGGCCCAAATTGTGCTGCCTGTCCAGCACCACGCAGAAACCGCCCACCAGGTTGGAAAGGTTTCGGTTTGTCAAATCGATGGTATACGAATTCCATGCAGTAGTCAGTTTCATGTAAGGGGTGGCAATCGGGAACGGTTCACTGTCCGGATAACGGCCTTTATTGACACCGGCCACTTTGAACTGGACCATTTCCCCACCCTTTCGTCCCCGGGCCCAGACCCGCAGCCGCACGGGATCACCTTTATTGATACCCAGCAGCTTGAATATATCGGGCCCGCGCACATCGCCCCAGGACTCGCCGGCCAGCCAGTAGATGCCCACCCAGGGGTTGTCGGATACATTGAATCCAAAACGAATGCAGGTATCGCCGGACCGGGGTTTGACGGTTTCATCACCTTTGAAGCTGTCCGAAAAGGCAATCCCCTGCCCGTTGGGCATCCAGCCACTCGGTATCCAGTACCGCATCTGGGCGGTGGGCTGTTCATCATAAATGATCACCGGACCCCGGCAGTCCGCCCGTGCGCCTGTTGGAAAGGCAATGGTTGGGACCAATGTGCAGATCATCAGGGCTATGAAAATCATCGGTATTTTGAAAGACTTGGAAGACATGCCTGTTCCCATTCCTGAATCTTATATTGTTATTTTGATGTGTTGCCTACGCCGCCACCAAATATGGTAAATTACCACAGCGAGCAGCCCCAAAACCCAGATACCCAACGCGGTCAATAGGAAGTTGCCGACCCGCTCAAAGCGTATCTCTTCCACCAGGATTCGTGTTTCCCGCAAATTCGTTGAAGCGTGACGCCGGATACCGGTTGCAACAGCGACCGATTTCAGATCATCGGCACTGAAAGGATCGTTGGCGGGATCCGGCAAGATGACTGTCAGCTTATCGTTTCGGGTCAGCGAAATATCTTTTGAAACGGCAAATTGGATCGAATCGTTGTTGCCGCCGCCGGAGCGCATAATCAAGTCTGCTTCCGGCCCGATGTTCCTCAGACTGACATGGATTCTTGCACCCTCGCCGCGCAACTTCAACCGGTCGGCGACATTGATCCCACCCGGTTCAGAAGCATCAGACATCAATATCAGCTCGGAAGCCGCCACAGATGCCTGAAAAAAGATCATCAAGCCTTTGAGACCCGACGGCCCATCGAAACCGGAGTTCCATTGAACGATTTGCTGATTGCCGATAACATAAACCGTCCAGGATCGATCGATGTCTTTCTGGTAGACAACATATGTGTCCGGTCTTCCCAAAACGGGATATATTCTCCAGACGAAATAAAATACCGAACCGGCGGCAAATGCTGCCATGATTATTCTGGGCAGATGTCCGGTCACCCAATGATAGGAGCGTTTAATCTTCCTCGAAAACCCCTTCCAATGCTTATTCGCCTGACCGTTCAGGTAGAGCGGTTTTGCAACATCGGCCAGTCCCGGCCAGGTATCCAGCAATGTGCGCATTTCCGATGCATAGACAACGTTCCATTCCTCTTTAAAGCTGCCCTGAACTGCCACCACGTAACCGGATTCACGATCAAGAACAGGCGATCCGCTGTACCCTTGCATCTCATAGGCTCGCAGACTGCAAAATCGCAACCGTTCGGTCTCTTCCAGGATGCCGCTTTTGATTTCATCCTCCGGTAACCCGCTGGAACTTACGAACGGTTGACTGGCATCGATATTTCCATCGACAAATCGCTCTTCCAGTCCAACGTCATTGGTGGGATAACCGAACGCACAAACCGGGCGACCGGCCCAGAATGCATGCCGGTCATTACCAGCTGCGTTGGAATCAAAATACCCAACCTGAACCGCTTCGATGGGAGCATCTTTGGCATCAATCAGTTTGAGGACCGCAATATCGCTTTCCGGATTCGAATGATCCATATCACATTCCACTGTGAGCCACCGGTTTTTGTAATATATTTTTATCTCTCCCTTACCCGCCCGGGTAACGCTTTCAGGCAGATTGTGGTAGGCCGTCAGCGCATAGCCGTCCTTGGATATGAAAAAGCCGGTCCCCCAAATCTGCTCGTTGTTTTCGTTCCGACGGACCTGAATTTTAAAAGTCGCCCGCCTGAGCCGGTCCCGGGCTTCTTTTAAAGATAGCTTCATGCGCACCTTCAAATTCGGAAGTATAAAATTTTATGGACTGCGTGTCACTTCGACTTTGGCAACTGCAACCTGTTCGATTTCATTGGGCAGAGATCCGCCTCCGGCAAGGGGCGGATCGTAGCCGGAACGCACAAGGTAGGCTGCAATAGCCGTGGCTTTGTGGTCCATGCCGCCGGTGGTAATGTCACACGTCCAGCGGCCGTCTCGGCTGATGCGAGTTAGCGGATTGTTATAAAAAGGCTTGATCCACCAGCCGCCAACCCGGATATAAACCGCGACCCGATAATCATCGGGCTGCACGTGAAGCACACGCCCTTGCAGGTTGTCGAAACTCCCGTAGGGCGGTACTGTCATAAATGCAATAGCAGGCCGTCCCGGCCCGCCGATCAGACCCGCACCGGTCCAATTGTCGGAGACCGTATCGCCATCGAATACCCGCTGCATGTAGGATTTCAGAACACCGCTTTTGTCCCAGACGCCCCAGTGGGCGCCCTGGGGACCTTCGTAGTTAGCCTTCCATAATTCATCATATGCTGCAAAATAGAAATAAGACACACCTTCGGCCCGGGCCCAGGAGACAAAATTTAGAAAGTAATAGCAGGCGTTTTCAAGCGACGGCAGCGCATCGCCGAGCGTGTCTCCGGCGCTTGGCCAGCCGGTTTCCGAAACGATCACTTCTTTGCCGCCGGCCCATGCCAGCATATCCTGGTGACAGGCATGCAGATGCTCGATCGCCCGATTGACGTCCCGGCCCTCCCAGTAAGGGTAGTAATTTACGAAGATGACATCGCTGGCATCCATGACGTTAGGATGCTGCAGCAGCTCGGTGTAAACATCCGCCGTGGTAACCGGAACCTGCGGGACGGCTGCGCGGAACTGCTCGATGTAGTTGATCAGCGCAACTTCGGAAAGATCACCGCGCAACAGTACCTCGCTGCCGATGATGGCAAGATCGACCTGACCATTTGCCGCCAGATCAATGAGGTTGTCCACTTCGTTTGTGTTGGTTACGGTGTCTGCACCGAGCCAGGCACCGACGGCGGTCTTCAACCCGAACTCTTTTGCGATCGCGGGGATCTGTTCGAGCCCGGCAGACAATCCAAACGTTCGAATCCATTCTGTGTATGGTGCTATAATCGCTATCCGCTCGCGGATTTGTGCGGCCGATACGACCGAACCCGGATTCGGGTCCTGACCGTCCATGTACGGGCTGAAATTCAAACCGTACAGGGTGTAGGCTACGTCGGCGTTGCCATTTCCGCCGCCGGCTTTACCGGAATTTTCCTCGTCATTGCAGGCCAGAACAAAAAATATGAAGCACCACATAGCGATCGACACTATCAGGATTCGCGGCATTGACCGATTCACCGGTATTGCTTTCAAGGCACCACCCTACTCCCCCCCGCTAAGTTGTTGATTCCAAATTTGTGTTTTTGTATTCTCATATGTGGTACTGGCTTTCATATCAAATGTAAGACCGCAAATCAGGCTAAAATCGGCAAATATCCATTGAAGCTTTCATGTGCGAAGAACCCTTTCTTGACAGGCCACTGTTGCCGGATCGTATTTCTCCACGTGTTTCTGTAGAGCGGCACTGCATATATTGTAAATTCCGGCCAGGTATCTAATAATGAGCCAATCTCGGAAGCGTATACAATTCCGCAATCCGGATCGTAGCTGCCCTGTACTGCCACCACCAGACCGGATTCGCGGTCCATAACCGGCGCACCGCTTATCCCGTATAGCATGCAGGAACGCAAGCTGACGAACTGCAACCTTCTGACCTCTTTAAGGACAACCTCACAAAGGTTATCATTATCGATTTCAGTGATTTTCAGTATCGGCTGCCCGCTGTCAATGTTGCCGTCTACGAAACGGTCTTTCAATATTTTGGTGTTGGATGGAAAGCCATAAGCACAAACCGAACGGCCGGCCCAGAATTGATATCGTTCGGTGTGAGCTGATTTTGGGGCAAAAAAACCCGGTTGCAAGAAACCGATGGATAGTCCTCGGGTATCGACCAGCCTGAGGACTGCAATGTCACCGTCTGCATTTGACTGGGTGCAAAGACAATCGACTTTCAACTGTTTGTTTCCATAAAAAATATCGAGTCTGCCTTCTCCTGTGCGGGTTATCTTGCCTGGCAGATTATGGTAGGCCGTCAACGCCAAACCGTCTTTTGAAATAAAAAAACCCGTGCCCCAGGCCAAACAATCATCGGGAAGGCCGACAATCATGATTTTGAAGCATGCGCGGCTGAGTGCGTCCTGCGCTTTCAACAAACTTTGCATTTTCAACCTCCATTAACCGATAACCAGCGCAGGCATTTTGGCATGGTGTCCTGGTTCTCCTGGGTAGCTGACGTCATGGGACAGCAGGAATTCCCGCGAAAGCCAAATAGATTAAGGTACATGACAAACCTCTATAGCGAATAGAATGCAAAGTCAATCTTTTTTATTCAAGAATACATATTTTATTTATTTGAATATTATAATATTTTCAATAAATTAATTATAATTATAAAATATTTATTTATATAGAATATTATTTTAACATTGACCAATTTGCTACCAACTGGTAGGGATAAATAATTAAACATGAGCCATTTTTGATCAACAATAAACTGTCACGAGGGGGAACCATGAGCCGGTTAAGTGCTGCCAGATTTGAAAGACTCAATGAAATAAGCAAAATGGTGGAAGTAAGCCGATTGTACTGGGAAAAGGAATGGCAGCAAAAGGACATCGCCTATAAATTAAAGATGAGCCAGAGTGAAGTCTCCAAGCTCATTAAAAAAGCCCGGACGGACGGGATCGTAAAAATCTCCATTTCACCGCAGTACGAATTCGATTTGGTCGGCAAATTAAAAGAAAAATTCGGTTTTTTGGATGACGTCTTTATTGCGCATACCCAAAAAACTACCGCTGGGAAAGACATGTTGGAATTGATAGGCTACGAAGGCGCCAGGTATCTGGTGGATAAAATCGAACACACCAGCAGTATAGGGCTTTCGTGCGGACAAACTTTGAATGCGTTGGTTAAAAATATCGACGAGGCCACAAAATTTCTCAGAGTTACACCAAAAGAGAAGTGCCGTGTTTATGCATTGGTGCATCCCTGCATAGAACGGATCGTTGATCCTACGCCTTCGTCACTGGTGGCAACCATGGTCAGGCAGTTGCCCAAATCGACCGGGTACGCCTATCAATTTCCGGTGCCTAAAGGTGCGGACAAAAATGAATATTCCATTGAAAAATATAAAAACCATCCCGATATTTTGAAAATGATAGAGGAGATGAAAAAGTTGGAATATTATTTTGTCGGAATCGGGTATATCGACTATTCTTCCGATAAGAGTATCGTTTCAGGTGCAGGTCTTGCGTTCAATAATTTAGTGTCTCTTCTGGATTTGTCGGATCGCCTGAATGAACTGGATGCGGTCGGGGAATGTGATCACCAGCCATTCAGTAAAGATGGAAATTTTCTCATCGAGGAGCCTGGATTAGAACCGCTCAGAGATCACATGATCTATTTGCCGCTGCAGGTCTTAAAAAAACATGTGGAAGACAAAACCGCAAAGGTGGTCGCCATCGGCGGCGGCAGCGCAAAACACAAATCGATATATGCGGCCCTGAAAGCCAAATTTTTCAATTACCTGATAACCGACCCGCTGACTGCCTGGGAAATTTTAGATCTCAAGCGAAAAGAAGAGGAACAATCCGGCCAGGCAAATCGCACTTGACCCCATTTCTCTTTGTTATGCACAAACTTTAAAAAAACGCCGACATCCTTACCAATCTCTTTCTTCTGCGCTGAACGCATTTGGCCAGATATACTATTTTGTTTGCCTAAATCTTACTTGAAAAATCGATGAATTAGTATCTCCGGCTCTCAACTTTACTTCAGTTTGACCTTTTTGCCAATCACTGCTCAAACGTTTCCAGGTCTAAAAGCAAAACTACGATTCGTTCGTATGAGTTCGACCTGATTTCGGTAAGGCTGTTTACAATCTGCCATTTTTGTTGTATTTTAATGACAAATGGCAGAAACCAAGGGGGTGATTCAGGCATGGCCGTTTCAGGAAGGGATAAAAAAGCCGGAAAGACGCAGAAAAAATCATTGCGAACCCGCAGTACAGCTGTTGAAATCTCCGGAAAAGAACGGGGGCAATCCGATACACCCAACGCTGCCGACCGAATTTCGCCTGAATCCCTGGCGCAAGCAGTTCGCGATATCCGCAGCGGCTATTCGACCGGTCGGATCGATACGATAAAAAAGGCATTGAACCTCGACTCAGAAACTGTGGCACGAATTTCCGGCATTAATATCAGAACTATAGCCAGACGCAAAAAAGAGGGGTCTTTGCGCCCGGATGAATCCGACCGAGTTTATCGGATCAGCCAGGTCATTGATCTGGCCCAGAGTGTTTTTGGTGAAAAACCGGAGCCCTTACAAAACTGGTTTAAAACACCCAAACCTGCTCTAAACGGTGAAACACCCATCGATTTGCTGGATACCGATCCGGGATTGCATCAGGTCCGCAGGCTCTTGAATCAAATCGCATACGGTATTTATACATGATCGCCTGGCGCATCCTTCACCAAAGGCATGCCCACGACCCGCTGTCGGGGCTCGGCGCCATGAAATACGGCGGCCGCTGGAACATCGCGGGTGCTCCGATCGTTTACGCCGCACAGACTTATTCGCTGGCACTGATCGAGCTGATGGCAAATGTCAACGATTACCGTTTGCTTTGCGATTTTGTGGCAATAAAAATTGAAATGTATGCGACCATTAAAACCATCCGCATCGAACCATCCGATCTGCCTGCCGGCTGGGATGCAGTGCCTTCCGGTGAAATCTCCCGCCGTTTTGGCGACAACTGGCTCAAACAGGGAAAAAGCGTGGTCATGCTGGTCCCCAGCAGCATGGCTCCGGACGGCAAAGTCGTCTTAATCAATCCGCTGCATCCGGATATTTCCAAAATTTCCTGCAAAGACCCCGAGCCGCTCGTTGCGATCAGAAGATTAATCAAGACCGGGAAATGATGCAGCCCGATATTTTTACGAATAACGATACCGCGAACCACCCAGATATCGGAGGCACGCTCGTCGTTTTATTCTGAAATGGTCTTGACGGCACGAGGCTCAGTTGGTTTTGCTTCCAAAGTCTATCCCCCGATTGAATGTGGTCCTGTGCACAGCGTGAATACTTAACGTCCACCATCTGTAAGACGGTAGGTCGGTTGAAACCGACTGAAGGTTAAAGGAAAATGATCTGGTTTTGTTTGGCTCATGACCTCCGCCGTCATTTCCTTCGCCTAAAAGCGAGGGTTTTCAACCATTCCCGATGGGGACGCCAAAGTTGCGACGCCGTTGTGGTACGATTTATTGCTTTTTTAATTCGTGATAAACTTGCCCACCAAAGCTTTAGCGACGGTGGGTTCGTGTCAACGTGCCGGGGCGTAGCTGGCGAAGCCTGGTTCGTGGCTATTAATAAAATGGCAAGCGATAGAATGAAATCAGATTGTTTCCGGAAATATGATGAGACGCGACACGCCCGCTAGTGTTGGTCATTCAGGTAGGAACGAACGGCCGGGTTTAAATATAATTCTAAGGCGTCATCAACGGACATGAACCGGGCCCAGATAACCTCCCGGTCGTCAACCTTTACGGCAGGTAATTCAAGCATTTTTACTTCGAAAAAAGCCCCGACATCCGTTACATATTAATATTTGCCGGTATATTCCCCAGCAAAGGCCAGTTGAGAGCCATTTACCCTGATATTCACTTCTTCATACAGTTCCCGAACAGCGGCTTCTTCCGGTTTTTCGCCTCTGTTTAAGCGGCCGCACGGTATGGTGTAATGCTTTCGGTAAGAGTTCTTTATAATCAGAATTTTGTTGCCATACCAAATGGCGACATAAACACCGGTGACAGTCGGCCTGGTAAAAAACCAGACGCAAAGTATCGCCCTGTAGGCCAGTTTGTAAGCAACCCGTGATAATTTATTGGTTAGATTTGCCATCATCGATCCCGAGAGGCAGTTTTGGAAGCGTTCCTATGCATTCTTCTTTCGGGACTCACGCATGGCGACCTCCGGATTGATCCGCCAGGTCACCAGTGGTGAAAGCACGAAGACAAACATGTACAGAAAGCAAAAGTACCCGAAATACGGGGTGAAGATAAAGATAAAGGCGATCAGCGCGTTGATACCCACAAATACCGGGTGGCGGTTCATAAAGCGACCGTAGTGGATGTATCGAATCGGATAGAAATTCATTAACAATGACGTCGCCACCATCAATCCGGCACAGAATAACCCCCAGAAACGTACCATTTCAGGCATTTCTGCGACGGCCTCGCCGAACATGATAAGCGGCGCAACGACCAGCAAAGCTGCCGCCGGCGTTGGCAGGCCTTTGAAAAAACCCGGTATCGGACTGCGGTCGATGGTGAAGTAAATCAGGCGCACAATGCCGAACAATGCATACATCCAGGCTATCAGGCCGATCGGCAGTTTATCCAGCATCGGATCGGCAATGTCTGCAAGACATATGTAAAATATCCAGGCTGGCACAATACAAAAGCTGACGGCATCCGAGATGTCGTCGAGAATGCCACCCAGACTGAATCGTTTAGAAGCCTCTTCAGGTGTAACGGGCTCGGTCAAACCGAGTTTGCGCGCCAGTGCGCCGTCCAGTTTGTCGAACATGGCCGCACCGATAAGAATCAGATAAGCTTCGCGGATGCGCCACTGGTAAGCAAAGAAAACCGACAGTAATCCCATCATGGCGTTCATGACCGTGAGGGCATTGGGAAAAAAAGTCAGTATCCGACGGCGCAGCCCCTCATCTCCCAGACACAGTTCATCCAGACAATAGCTGCCGTATTTACGAACGTATCCTGCAATAGAGCCGAATGTGATAACTAAAAATATGATTTCGATAAAAAACAGGCCGCGCAGGGGGATATTGCCCAGCCAGGAAATCCAGAAATAGATCTTCGATGGCGGGCCTTCGGGTACATAAAACGCATAGGCATACAGCAAAGCACCCACCGGTGCAGCCACAATTGTCCGCAGCCGGTTTAGCTCGCTGGCTTCCGGTTCCTGGCCCTGGCGGATGGCAAATCCGCGCATAAAATTGGCAAAAGTATCCCGTATCATTACTGTTACGCAGAGGATGAGGATAAAGATCGCGTGCAGCAATTCGTTTCTGGAATAGTCGGGGGTCAGATGAACCAGACGCCACATGACACCTACGGCAACCAGAGGGAAAATGATTGAATAAACCACCTTATCCATGATGCGATCGGCAAGCTCGGCCAGGTTGGGGTAAGGATGAAAACGGGCCGCGAACCAGCCGTCGACGACATCAAAACTCATGGATATGAACAGCAGCACAACCCCGATGGTATAGACCACCGGGCTGCGGTTCCACATAACGGCAATGGCACACAGCATGCCCCCGAATACAAGCAGCGGACGCATGTATATCAGGATGGCCGTGAGCTTTTTTGGGATGATCAGTCTTTCAGACATACGATTTTAACCATCAGCGGTTTTGTGATTCCGGGGCAATTGTTAACAAATGCTCCTCTAATGATAATCGATGGAGAGGGAATTATCAGATGAATACCACAGTTATGTACCACAAACATAACATTGAAACAATAAGTTGCACCAAATATTGCCTTTGAGGGCTCATACTGGACGGGCGAAAATTGGGGACGGACATGCATGAATGCATACCGACCCCATTTTAGAGCGTTTTTCAGAATAACGTTCCGATAATGCGCAGACCCTCCCGATGGCATTCATCTGATCGACCGTAGCTCAGAGTAAAATAAAAAAAGATAGGATTCCTTACCCCAATTTCAAATTTCCAGTTTCAAATTTCCAATCTTTGACAGCGCGCAAGCGCTTCC
>Ga0126335_1000217_pt1 | contig 27495 bp, 24 predicted proteins | sample OlaspJWI45metaG_FD_108409 | JGI IMG/M metagenome (GOLD analysis project Ga0126335, IMG submission 108409) | Marine gutless worms symbiont microbial communities from Oahu, Hawaii - Olavius sp. 1 OAHU.JWI-45 metaG | ecosystem: Host-associated > Annelida > Digestive system > Unclassified | place... | reverse complement strand
TTGACATAGCGACCCCGTTTTTCGCCTTAGCACCAGGGCGGGCCCTGGCCCAGAACTGGGTACAGATCGGATCTCGAATTATCTGAGCAATGAAAATAATCTTGACATAACGACCCCGTTTTTCGCCTTAGCACCAGGGCGGGCCCTGGCCCAGAACTGACTACCGATCGAACACCGAAGTTCCAGACATTTAAAAATAATTCTTACAATTGCAGCATTTTTTCGCTAAAGCGCCAGGGCAGGCTCCGCACTCCGAACTTTTTCCATAATTGTTCCGGCTTGCTTTTCAACTGGCGTATGGTCTATTTAAAAGCAACACATTTATGACAACTACTTTAACCATCGGATTGTAAAATTCAAATACAGCAAGTAGCTGCTGGCTATAGCCGATCGGTTCAACTGTCATTATAATTTGTCGGACAACCGACTCCGAAAGTGGAGTTGACCTGTGAAAAAAGCACGCCGCGCCCTTGAGACCTCGATTGCCGCTGTGATTGTCCTGTGGCTTGTATGGCTGGCAGACCTGCTGTTGCCGGCAGATTTTAGGCAATACGGCATTCGTCCGCAGGAAGTTGCCGGTCTGCCGGGCATCGTGCTGGCGCCATTGCTGCACGCAAATCCGGCCCATCTGATGGCCAACAGTGGCGCGCTGTTCGTCTTGTTGCTTGTTTCCCTGTCCTTCAGCCGCCGGTTGACCTTCAGGACGATATTCATCGTCATCATTTTGAGCGGATCCCTGGTATGGATATTCGGCAGCACCCATGCCGTCCACATCGGCGCCAGTGGTCTCATTTTCGGATTAATCGGATTTTTGCTGTTTGCCGGTCTTTTTCGGCGCGAATGGATCGCGTTAATTGTTTCCGTGATCGTATTTGTTTTGTACGGCGGCGCCCTGCTTTCGCTGCTGATCTGCATGCCCGGCATCAGCTGGTCGGGGCACTTTTTCGGGTTCATCACCGGTGTACTGGCGGCCTGGTGGACGCGGAAGGCGAGCGCCAAATAAATGATTTGAACCCAACCGTTGGTCTATTCTCACGATGGTAATATTTCACATTAATTAACAACAAGCCACGAGTTAACGGGCCACGGGCAAACGGGCAACGAAGAACGGACAAAATAATTCAATATGGCAATTCACTTGCAACGAAACCGCAGCTTATGTATACACAATGAGTCTGAGATTAAATATTTGACCAAGGATGACAATCAATGGGTTTGCTTCGATCACTCGAACGAATATTCGTACCGGGACGGAAATCAAGGGAAAAGCATGTCGAACTGAAAGAGATTTTCTGCAAACGCAAAGATGACGACTACATTAAAAAATTTCGAACCCCGGCAACAGGCTGTGCATACAGCAATCCGGATGGGAGCGAACGCCAGGAAACGTTGCAAAAGATTAAAGTCGGCAACAAAGTGCGTCTGATTTGGGATGCCGGTGAATCCGGTAATAAAACGACCGTATACCTGGTACGCAAGGGCGGAAAACAGGAGCTCTCGATGCCGGACTGTTTCGGCCGCCTGAATGACAAGATCGCCGGCGATGTCACCAGGTGGCTGTCCCATGACAACATCGTGACGGCTGCACGCGTTGTGAAGATCACCGGTGGAACCCGCAAAAACCCCAAACTCGGCTGCGTGCTGGAACTGCGGACCTATCCGGGACCCGGGAAAAAGAAAAAATAACAAGCACCCAATTGCACATACCAGATAAGTTTCAATTTACCAAGCTCCAATGACGAATATAAATTCAGTTGCTATTGGAGCAAACTGGAGGGCAGACTCATGACCGTAAATATGCGCATTATGTCGGAAAAGCCATTGAACGCAGAAACGCCGGCCGAATACCTGCGTTCATGGATAACCGCCAACAAAGTTTTTTTCGACCGCAACCAGGGTGCCATCATGGATGCACCGGTCGATCTCGATAGCTTCGAGCTGATAGTGGAAGGCGTGGTCGCAAAGACGCTTCAACTCGGGATCGGTCATCTATTGCGCATGCCCAAAACCATCGTCTCCAACACCCTGGAGTGCTCCGGCAACGGCCGCTCGCTGTTGAAAGAAAAATCCCGGGGCAACCCGTGGACCATCGGCGGTGTGGGCAATGCGGTCTGGGGCGGGGTCTGGCTCAAGGATGTATTGGAACAGGCCGGGCTGAATGACGGTGCGCGGCATGTGGCCTTCGAAGGCCTGGACGAATCGCTCGGATCTTCCGGCATCAAATTCGTCCGCAGCATACCGCTTGAAAAAGCACTGTCGTCAACCATACTGGCCTATGAGATGAACGGCGAACCCCTGCCGGTCAAGCACGGTTTCCCGCTGCGCGGCCTGGCGCTGGGGTGGACCGGCGCCAACTGCGTCAAATGGCTCAACCGAATCACCGTCCTCGAAAAACCGTATGAAGGATTTTTTATGGACAAAGTCTACCGGGTCTACCAGAAGGGCCAGGACCCCAAAACCGGGCGGATTGTCACCGAAATTGAACTGAAAACCATCGTCACCCAGCCGCTGCCGGATGAAAGCCTGCCGGTGGGAAATGTCACCGTACTGGGCGCGGCCTATGGCGGTGAAACGCAAATCGAACAGGTCGAGGTATCGGTGGACGGCGGCCGCAACTGGCAGGCGGCTGAATTTATAGGCCCCCGTGAGCCGTATGCCTGGCGGCAATGGCAATATATATGGCAGGCTGGAAAGAAAGGCCGATACACCATCATGGCCCGGGCGACCGACGCTGACGGTCAAATCCAACCGATGGATGCAAAATGGAATGTACTGGGCTATTACAACAACGGCGTGAACGAACATGCGGTTGAGGTTGATATCGTTTAGTGGTTGCCGGATGAGGACAGCAGCGTCCGCAAAACATCCTCTTTGCCGATAACGCCCACCAGGCGGATGTCATCGAGTACCGGCAGGGTGTGAAAACAATTGTCGACCATCAGGCCCGCAACGGTTTCCAGTTCGGTGTCCGGGCTCACCGTCACCGGATCCGGTGTCATGGCTTCTGCAACCGTCAGGGCGGCAATTTTACGCACCTGTTTTTCAATATGCTTGGCAGAAGCCAGCTGGATGACGCCGTCGAGAAAGGTAAAAAGGGTGGGTATGGGCAGCTTCTTCTGCTGGGCGATCAGGTCGCTTTGACACAGAATCCCAACCAGCAGGCCTTCGCTGTTGACCACCGGAGCACCGTTGATATGGTTGTCCAGCAGGGTTTGGGCCGCCTTGATGATGTCCATTTCAGGGGTGAGGGTGATCAGATCGGTGCACATGATATCTTTGACTGTGATCATGTTGCCTCCTCCTTACGCAGTCGGTCAAACCTCAATCACAATGTGCCTGTAACAACCTAACAACCCTATCGCGGTTTTTCAACCTTAATTACAATGGGGCCCATCGCCGTTAACATACTCTACTGAACCAACCCATTTAGGTGGGCGCCTTATACGCTTTGGGTAAATCAGCAGCCAGCGTCCAATTAAAACAAGGATTGGCGTCAGGTGCACTGGCTTGGATATCAATCGCACACCACTATTTATTCCCAATGAATTTGACTTCTTTGAGACCCTTAAAGTCGGCATCCTGGGTCCACACGGTTGCTTGATAAATACGACCGGTCGCAAGAATAATGCTGTCGGCCATGGGAATGTTGTGCACGAGACTCAATTTGGCTGCCTTTATTGAAATATTAGTCGTAATATCAATTACTTGACCCTGCTTCATGAGTGCCACAGCTTGACGACCTGCAGATTCATCGCGCTAAGGAATCGTCCGCTTTATACAGGTGAGGGTTTCCTTATTGGCTTGCCCAGGATTTTGAAATACGGCTATATCGGATACAGCACCAGAGAGGATTTTACCCGCAAAATCCTATGGGGTGGGCAAATTATCGGTGGGTCAGTTTATTTGAAAGCAACGGTTTTCATTGCCCATTTTCGGCAACACGTGCCGTTTTTGGGTTTAAACCCGCGTTTTAAAAGGGCAGGCCCTCAACTGGCCTTGCGAGCTCCTTTTTGGGCATCCATAGAATCACAATGATAATTCATTTCTCTTCGGAGAAATAGACAGCCGTCGTCGGACAGCGATCTTGTTTTGTAAAACTGGCACATCGAATACTCCAGCTTGGGGTTCGCTTTACGATGTATATGAACGGTGCACTTCGACATCAATTCTTTTAGTTCACAATAACTGGCACTCATCGGTCACCACCCCCCATCTGATGGCTGTAATGCGAGCGTCGAACGGTATCATATGGCTGCAACAGACTGTCTTATCAAAACAGCCAATTCTTTCATCACCGGTTTCACCCCAAAAAGCCGTCTGTTTTCGTCTGTTCGCCTAATATACAAGCAATATTTATACCGCCGCAAGGTCCCGACGGGACGCCATATCGACCAGGATTCTATCACGGGCTTTATCGATACCGAGTGCCTGCCGCTTTTTATCGATATGAGCAATCATTTTGCGGGCATGTTTGATCGGATCAATTTCCAGATCCCACATCCCGCCGTACAGTTTCTCAAATTCTTCGAATATATACTTCTGGAACACCGGCGCACCCGTTACCGGCAGGCCTACGCCGAATACCGTATAAACGCCGGAAGCAACAAAATAGTGACCGATGCTGATCGCTTTTTCGCTCATCCATTCCGGTGCACTGCCGGCCGCCGGAAGGTCGCTGATGTCGTTGCCCAGCCCGCCGGCCTTGACCACTTCGGTTGCCGCCAGCAGAATGCGGCTGTTGTCCACGCAGGATCCCAGGTGCAGCACCGGCGGGATACCGACCGTTTCACAGACTTCGGCCAAACCCGGCCCGCAATGCACGGCGGCCGATTCAGGGGTCAACAGGCCTTCCATGGCACAGGCGATACCGTTGCAGCCGGTTGTCAAGACGATCACATCATTTTTGATCAATTCCTTAACAACGGCAATATGCCCCTCGTTATGTTTGGTCCTGGCATTATTGCAGCCCACCACACCGCCGATGCCGCGAATACGGCCATTGATAATATTTTCATTGAGCGGTACATAAGACCCCCGAAAGGTTCCGCCCAGGTGATAATTGATCGCTTCAACGCCAAAGCCGGCGATCTGGACACCTTTCTGAGTGGGTATCATGACATCGGCCCCCCGGTTTTGAAAATTATCGATCGCCAGTTTTACGATCCGTTTGGCGTCTTCCCATGCGTGGTGCTCATCAAATTCAATGTGAATCACATTGTCCTGCTCCATCCTGGCAATCGGGTGGGTGGTGATGATTTTGGTGTGAAAGCACTTGGCCACATTGGCGACATTCTGAAATATGCATTGAATATCAACGACCATGGCGTCACAGGCACCGGTGATGATGGCCAGTTCCTGCTGCATAAATGTCCCGCACAAGGGTACCCCGTGACGTTGCAGGATCTCGTTGGCCGTGCAGCAGATTCCGGACAACTGAATGCCCTTGGCGCCCTTGGATCGGGCGTATTCCTCCATTTCGGCGGTCTGGGCCACGGCCACGATCATCTCGGATAGGACCGGTTCATGACCATGGATGATAATATTGACTTGGTCTTCCTTCAATACGCCCAGATTGGCTTCGGATTGCAATGGGTAAGGGGTCCCGAAAAGAACATCCTGAAGGTCGGTGGCCAGCATCGAACCGCCCCAGCCGTCGGCAATGGCCGCCCGGGTACCCTGCTTCATCAGGTTCTTGTAATCCTGGTCGACACCGATGTGGGTGCGGTGCATGATTTCCACAATTTCACGATCGATATTCCTCGGCAATACGCCGTTTTTCTGCCACTTTTCATATAATGGCGCTGGAGCCCGCTTCAGATACAGCAATTCACCCTCGCTCTTGCCCCATTCATTGAGGGCTTTTTCGGCAACTTCCAGAGCGATTTCATCCATATCCCGATCGAGGGTTTCACCATCCACTTCAACGGTCGTATCCACATTCAGATAAGGCGCAATCGAAAGGAGTTTGACCGGATCCTTTATTTTGTAATCTTCCGATTCTTTGCGGGCAGCTGTGATAAATACTTCGGCGACACAGCGGCCATGGTCTGAATGGGCTGCCGCACCGCCGGCGATCATGCGGATGAAATTGCGGGCCGCAATCGTATTGGGTGAGGCACCGCACAGTCCCTTGCGGGTGTCCTCCCCTTCGATACCGGATTTGGGCAGGGGCAGCCGGCAGGGACCCATACCGCAGTTTTTACAGCAAGTACCCTGGACGCCAATGTTACAGGGCTTCATCTTCACAGCCCGGTCAAATACGGTTTCGATTTGCAAAGTCTGGGCCCGGGCGAGCATCTGCTGGGTTGCCACATCGATGGATACTTTTTCGGGATCGGCCAGCTTTAAAAGTTTGGAAGACTTCTCGGTTGCAGTGCCTTTGGTCACGTCGCGCTGCGCTTCGGGCATTTTGGACCTCCTTTCGATGACGGGGAATCTTGATGCGCCAATTGCAGCGGCTGCCAAAATGCAATTGGCACGTTTTGCATTCTTGAATAGGGTATGATTATCGACAATGTTGCAAAATACGATTACAAAACAAATCCAGACAGAGTGCTATTGATCGTAACTCTTTGATTTTCTGCATCAATTGTGCCATAACCGTTGAAGAAAAATACTTTCGGGATTTCACGGGTTTATAGGTGTAAGGAAGGATGAAGGTTGATCGGATGGGTGGGCAGTTTGAAAAAATGCGAACCCATTTTAGAGTTTTTTCAAATTTTTCAGATTTGTAATGCTCAGTTTAAATGAAAGGGTAACATGCGTAAGTTTGTCATAGGTCTGATATCATTTATAATCGGGGCCATTACCTGCAGCCTGATGTTCAGGTTGACAGCGGACATAAGCGGTCACCAGCTGACGCTGCTGACATTGCTGCTGGGCGGCATTGTCGGATTGCTTTTCTTTCAATGGAGCCTCAGGAAAAACCGCATCCACGAAAAATTGATTCACACCAATCGCGTCCTGGATGCGATTCGCAATGTCGATCATCTGCTTACCCGGGCCAAAGACCGCAGGTCTCTGATTCAGGGTATTTGTGATACCCTTGTGGCCAATCGCAGTTACTTCAGTATCTGGGCGGCTTTGTTGAGTGAGGCCGATGAATGGCACACGTTCGTCGAAGCCGGTTTGGGCGATGATTTCAAACCGATCGTGGCGCGGTTGCAAAAAGGCGTCCTGGTCGCGTGTTGCCGGAAAGCATTGCGTCAACCGGATGTGGTTGTCACGGATGAACCGACAACCCTCTGTGGTGAATGCCCCTTGACTACCCGTTATCAGGATCACGGGGCCATCAGTGCCCGAATTGCGTACGACGGCCAAATTTACGGGCTGATCACCCTGTCGGTCCCTAAAGAACTCATTTACGATACGGATGAAAAGGAGCTTGTCCGCGAAGTAGCTACTGATATGGCCTTCGGATTGCGTGCATTTGAACTGGAAAAAAAACGCCGCATAACCAAAAAAGCGTTGCAGGACAGCATGCAGGCTCTTAACGAGCGCATCAAGGAATTAAACTGCCTGTATGAAATATCCAATCTCGTGGAACGGCACAGCCTTTCCCTGGAAGCGATTTTGCAGGGCACACTCGATCTGATCCCGCCGGCCTTTAGGATGCCGGAAAAAACCGGCGCCCGTATTACATTGGATGATGGTCATTATCAAACGGAGAATTTTAAAGAAACCGTCTGGAAAATCGAAAACGAAATTATTGTCGATAGCCGCCCGGCCGGCAACCTGACGATCTGCTGGCTTGAGACGACTGATAACGGCGCAGATGATCCATTTATAAATGAAGAAAACAACCTTATTCGCGCTGTCGCTGAGCGCCTGGGAAAGATCATCGAACGCCACCGGGCTCAAATCGCTTTGCAGGAAAGTGAAAAAAGATTTCGAACGCTGGTCGAAAATTCACTGACCGGCATATCGATCATTCAGGACAACCAGGTTGTATACCAGAACAAAGAGCTGGAGAGACTTCTGGGCCCCTTGCCGCGATCCGACATATTGGGTGATTATGAAAACATCCATCCGCTTGATGTCAAGAAGGTTAAAAAACTGAGCCATGGTATCATATCCGGCAATATTCAGGCTTTGGACGTTGAGTTTCGCTATGCGCTTAAAGGCGATCTGGAAAATCCGATCTGGATTTACTGTCGGGCCCATAAAATTGAGTTTCGCCAACAGGAGTCGATCCTGGTCAACATGATGGATTTAACCGAAGTCAAAGCCCTGGAAAAATTGTTGCTTGTTCAGGACAAAATGGCATCCCTGGGTCGGGTGACGGCCGGAATAGCCCATGAAATTCGCAATCCGCTTTCGGGAATCAATATCTACCTCAATACATTGGAAAAGTTTTTCGATCGCGGTGAGCGCGAAGTAAAAGTGAAGAATGTTTTTCGCCACCTCCAATCCGCGTCGGCAAAAATCGAATCGGTCATTCGCAGGGTAATGGATTTTTCAAAACCGGGCGAACCCAATTTTTATGCCGCCAGCATCAATGGTCCCGTTGCAGAGGCCATCAACCTGACCGCCGTAACCCTTCGTAAATGCAACATAATCCTCGAGAAAAACCTGTCACCGGATTTGCCCGATTGCCGGTTGGATCCGCAACTTATAGAAGAAGTTATTTTGAACCTCATCAACAACGCCGCCGATGCGATGAAAGGGTTGCAAGGTGAAAAAAAAATAAAAATCGCATCTTCTCTGGCAAATGATTGTGTGATCGTGCGTGTGCTCGACTCCGGGCCGGGTGTACCGCCCGAAGTCAGGGACAAGCTGTTCGACCCTTTTTTTACAACCAAACCCGACAGCACAGGGATAGGTCTGAGTATCTGCCATCGCATCATCACCGACCACAGGGGTACTCTGAGTGTTCAGAAGAGTGAATGGAACGGGGCTGAATTTATCATTTCAATTCCGGCCATATGAAGGGAATAATCATGCAATACACCCTCTATGTCATTGACGATGAGGACACCATTACCAATGGGATCAAGTTGGCCCTGGAAGACGAATATCGTATCGTACCATTCGGAAAGGCCGAATCCGCCATTGCGGCTTTGAAAAAAGATCCGGCTGATTTAGTCTTGCTGGACATCGGGTTGCCGGGTATGAGCGGTGTCGAGGCACTCGAAATCATCAAAGAGCTTCACCCCCAAATGCCTGTCATCATGATCACCGCTTTTGAAGATGTGGCTACTGTCGTATCGGCCATGAAACTGGGCGCCTATGATTACGTCTTAAAGCCGCTGCATATGGATGGGCTTGAGGTTTCCATCAATAACGCCCTCGACACGGTTAAATTGCGGAAAGAAGTGCAATCCCTGCAGGCCAAATTTCTGCAGGAAAACCTGCCCTGTTTTATTGCCGAAAGCCGCGCTATCCTTAACGTGATGGAGTTTATCGAAACCGTGGCCCAGAGCCCCGACACGCCCATCCTGCTAATCGGAGAAACCGGCACCGGCAAAGAGCTCATCGCCGGCGCGATTCACTATCGCAGCCCGAACTTTAAAGGACCGCTGGCAACGGTCAATTGCGCCGCCATTCCCAAAGACTTGATCGAAAGCGAGCTGTTCGGCTACGAAAAAGGAGCCTTCAGCGGCGCCCGAACTTCCGGTAAAAAAGGGCTGATCGAGGAAGCCGCCAACGGCACGCTGTTCCTCGACGAGGTGGGCGATTTGAGCTTGGATGCCCAGGCCAAACTGCTGCGTTTTCTTGAGAGCGGCGAATTCTACCCTGTCGGCAGCACAAAAAAGCGCAATGTGCAAACCCGTGTCGTCTCGGCAACCAATAAAAATGTCAAAACGATGATCGAGCAGAACCTTTTCCGGAAAGATCTTTTTTTCAGGCTCGGGGTCATCAAGGTCGAAATACCGTCACTCAACGAGCGCCGTGAAGACATCCTTCCGCTGGCCAAACATTTTCTTGCCGGATACATGCAAAAGTTTGGCAAATCGTTCAGCGGCCTGTCATCCGCGGCCGAAAAGTCCCTTATGACACACGACTGGACGGGCAATGTCCGCGAACTAAAAAATATGATCGAACGGGCAGCGTTGACCGGCAAGGAACGCGAGCTGACGCCGGCCGATCTGGGCCTCGAACGCCCGGCGCCGGATCCCCAATCCCGTGCTAACGTCGGACCGGCTACATTCCCGCCCATACCTGAATCGGGGATCGATCTGACCGCAATCGAAAAGGCCATGGAATGGTATTACATCGAACAAGCCTATAAAATGGCCGACGGTAACGAAAGCAAAGCCGCAAAATTGCTGAACATCAACCATCACACCTATCGTTATCGCCGTAAAAAATTGTTGGAAGACAAATAGTCCGACTAAACAGACAGTGCTTTGTGGGATAGGCGCGTTAGACGCCTGCCTTTTGAAACGCTGCGCTGACGATCTCGCGGGCTTCCTGTTGAATCCGGCGCAGATGCGACTCGCCTTTGAAGCTTTCGGCGTAGATCTTGTAAATATCTTCGGTTCCCGAGGGGCGGGCGGCAAACCAGCCGTTTTCAGCCACAACTTTCAGACCGCCAATGGGGGCCCGGTTCCCGGGTGCATGGGTATGCTTGGCCACAATCGGTTCTCCGGCCAGCTCTCCGGCTGCGATCATATCGGCCGAAAGCCCCTTGAGGACCTCTTTTTGACGGGAATCGGCCGGAGCATCGATGCGTTCGTACATTGAAGCACCGAACTGCGATTCCAGGGACCGGTATAGCTCGCCCGGATCACTTCCGCTACCGGCCATGATCTCAGCTGCCAGCAGGTCCATAATGATGCCGTCTTTGTCGGTGGTCCAAACCGTACCATCCCGGCGCAGGAACGCCGCCCCGGCGCTTTCTTCTCCGCCGAAGCCATACTCACCGCTCAGCAAGCCATCCACGAACCATTTGAAACCCACGGGCACTTCACAGAGTCTCCTTCCCAGGTGGGCGGCGATGCGATCGATGATCGAGGTGGATACAAGGGTTTTACCCACGGCCGCGGACCGGCGCCAGGCCGGCCTGTTTTGGAACAGGTACCAGATGGCCGCCGCCAGGTAGTGATTGGGATTGAGCAGGCCGGTGCTTTTGGTGACGATCCCGTGGCGGTCGACATCCGTATCGTTACCGAACGCGATATCAAATTTGTCTTTAAGCTTAATCAGGCCCTGCATGGCAAAAGGCGAAGAGCAGTCCATGCGGATTTTCCCGTCCTTGTCCAGGGTCATGAAAGCAAAGGTCGGGTCGACCACCGGATTGACGATGTCAAGATTCAGCCGGTAGCGATCGGCAATCGGAGCCCAGTAGTGCACGGCGGCCCCTCCCAGGGGGTCAACACCGAGCTTGAGACCGGATGCGGCAATCGCCTCCATGTCGATCACGTTGGCAAGGTCCGCCACATAGGGGGTGATATAGTCATATGCGTGGGTGGTGTCGGCCTTGAGTGCTTTTTCAAACGGCATCCGCCTGACCCGGTCACCCCGGCTGCCGAGTATTTCGTTGGATCGGTCGGCTATGCGCTGGGTAATTCCGGTGCCTGCCGGCCCGCCATGGGGGGGATTGTATTTGAACCCGCCATCTTCAGGCGGATTGTGCGACGGGGTGATGACCACACCGTCGGCGAGACCCTGCTTTCTGTCTCGATTGTAGGTCAGAATCGCATGGGAGACTGCCGGAGTGGGGGTATATTCCAGCCCTTCCGGGAACATGACGGTCACCCCGGCGGCGGCGAAAACCTCCAGGGCACTTGCGAGGGCCGGCTCGGACAGGGCGTGGGTATCCATTCCCATGAAAAGCGGCCCGTTGATGCTCTGGGAAGCTCTGTATTCACAAATCGCCTGGCTGATGGCCAGAATGTGGTCTTCGTTAAAACTGTTGTCAATGGACGAGCCCCGGTGACCCGAGGTTCCGAAAACAACGCGCTGGGATAGATCGGAGATATCCGGTTTTAGCGTGTAGTAGGCCGAAACGAGCCTCGGGATATTTGCGAGCCTATCCCTTGGTGCTGTTTTCCCGGCAAGTTCGTGGTTTTTCATATAGCGTCTCCTTGTCTTGTCGCTCGTACCCTGTAGATTGCAAATTCCCCCCCGACGGGGGAATGCAAGCCTTTAATAACGCGGCCGAGCCTAATGGTCAAATGACTTTCATTATTTTTACATGAAAATGAAACCGAGATGATAACCCCACGTGCGGTACCCTCTCCTGAAGCCAGGCCAGGGCCTCGAGCGAAGTGCTGCGCGGGCGGTTTGTTTGGATGTCGGCGTGCAGTTGCGGGCACTTGCCCGATAAATGCACGCTATCACATTTTTGACCCGTTGTCCTTAGACGTAAGACAATTTTTCCGCTCCCCGGTACCGACCCGAAAGACAACACCCCCGGTTGATTCGATATATCTCAAAAAGCAATTCTAAATTCTTCTAAATTGCGCCCCAAGAACAACCTGACCCACCCCACATATTCGTATAACCAATCATGATATTTTATTATATCCGCTTAATGGCACACTTTATGCTGAAAGTCTTTTGCATATACTTAATTGGAAAGCTGTCGAAAGAAAGGAGGTTTTTTTCATGGATGCCTTAGTTATCATGGTGCTGGCATTTATCGGATACATTGTCATGTATCAAGTATACGGCAAATATATCGGCAGTAAAATATTCGCCCTTTCCGCCTATGCCTAGCCACCGTCGGTTGAACTTGATGATGGAATAGACTATGTGCCCACAAAAAAAGAAGTTATTTTCGGTCATCACTTTACTTCCATTGCCGTCATATTTGCCATGTATCCGCAATCGGTCCTGGCCGTCTGGCTGGAGGTGCCGATTGCCATTTATCTTGGATACATGATCTATAAAAAGGGGGTCAATGTCATGGCCTGGTCCGTTTACGCCGTTCTGGCCATGTATGTCTGTGTCTTTCTGGGACCCTACCTGCCCTTTGAGATGCCTGCCGTTGCCGGTATTCCCCCTACCGGTGTATGGACCGTTATCCTGCTGAACTGCGGCTTTATCGCTTCGATCCTGCCGGTAACAACCCTGCTGCAGCCGCGCGATTTCATTAACTCGCATCAGCTCTTGGTTGCCATGGCCCTTCAGGTGCTGGGCGTCATCGGGGCCAGTTTCGGCGGCAATCTGGAAATCGTTGCCCCGGCGGTGCAGACCGCCCCGGCCAAAGCACCGCCCATGTGGCCGTTTCTGTTTATTACCATCGCCTGCGGCGCCATCTCGGGTTTTCATTCGCTGGTGTCTTCGGGAACGTCCGCCAAGCAGGTCCGCAATGAAAAGGACGCCCTGTTCGTCGGTTACGGCTCCATATTCTGGTTTTCGGTGCATTCATGGGCATCCCGACCCCACCTCTTCACGTAACGATGGCACTGTTGCCCCTGATGGACAGAGAGCTGAACCTGATGCTGGCATTCAAAAATACGCTGCACACCGAAAAAAATAGAGACGCGATCATATTTGATATGCCGCCCACAGCCCTGACCATGCGCTTTTTATCCCTGCCTTTTATTACCCTGGTTTGGCTGGAAGCGCTGTTGGAGCTGCGAGGTAAAATTGCTGCTAAAAAGCAAATTATCTTAAAAATAAAATTGGGGAAAAGAGAATTCGAACAGGACAAGGTAAAAATCAGACTGCAAGCTTCGATTGACGACCATCTGCAACTGCAGGAGATCTTTACAAACGACCGCACCGATATCAACCTGTTGCTCAACAACGATCCGCGGTCATTGGCATCAGCAGTCCGAACCCGCAAAAAACTGAAAGATATCGGAATCGAGGTTCGCAACATTGTTCTCAACGAGGTGAAGAACGGTGAGATGATGGATGAAATCGCATACGCTGATAAAAGGAATTGTTCTAACGGCCATTTCATTCGGCGTTTTGCTTGTTCTGATCAAAGGTTTTTTCGAGGGGCTGTTGGGAAATTACGGACTGGCCTACTTTAATCCCGGACAATTAACCAAACTGCCGGGGGTTACTGAATTTTTTGCCATTGAATACGCCGCCCTGGCCTGTTTGATGTTTGCGGCCATCGCTTCCCGGCTAAGCCCTGCCTGGGTAGTCGCCTGTGAAGAAGCGCCCTGGCAGAACCTCAAGCAACCGGGCAAGGGGGTCAGCATTCTGGTCATGACTTTTTTTCTGAGCACCATCGTTTATTTCATGACCATGCATTCGCACATGGGCATTTTATACTACCCCTGGCAGTATTTTACTTCCATTGCACCCCCCTATTGGGAAAAATTCGCCAACACCGTTTCCGGCAATTTCCACGTCTCCTGGATCATGTGCTGCACGGTTACGGTCTGGATAGTCGAAACCATCTGGGAAGGCTATCCGTTCAGTCTGATCAAACGCAACGGATACCGTCGTCTGGCGGCATTTTTCGGTATAATCGCCATAGCCTTTGCCATGCATTTCTTTCTTTATTTCGCCCAGGAACTGACCTGGAGACCGGCCATACGGGGTACCCGCCGTGCCTTTGCGCCGGATTGGCGCTGGCTGCACGTCGGTGAAATGGCGGTGTTCTTCCTGGTACCGGCCCTGTTTATCACCTTTTACTGCAACAACTGGCCGGGTTGGAAGATGGTGCCTAAAACCGTCGAAGAAATTGCCACAGATCATGGTACTGCCGTAACCCGGATTAGTGACATCCGCTGGACCCCGGCATTTAAATGGGGCCTGGGTGTGGGGGTGGCCAGCGGGGTCCTGGCCTATTTTCTATCGGTCGGATTACTGCCGGTTTTTTATCTGGCCATCGATATCATTAAATAGCAGGGGCTGAAAACGGGTTTAACGATACGACAAGGAGGACAAAATGTCTGAAAATAGTGCAAAACTCAACCGCCGCGATTTTTTTAAGGGCGCGGCCATGGGTGTAATGGGCGGCACCCTGGCTATGATGGGAATCTATTTATACGCCCCCTGGCGCAAAAACCATTTCCCCAGGATCGAACGCAAGCTGGCAGATATCGGGGCCTGCAAAAACATCAAAATTACCAATATTTCCGAAACCAGCTGGTTTGAAAACGCCCATCTGATGGGTGATATCAAGGGCGCCGGCGGCTTGCTGGTGAACCAGTATGATTATAATTGGCCGCCCTTTGGAGACGGCAGCGGCCTGGGAAAAGACTCCTATGCAAAGGGGATCGCCAAAATAAAGCACCTGCTGCCGAACCGGCTCGACGAGGCCTGGGCGGTGACTGAAAAGCTTTCGGTGCACCCTGAAAATGCCGGCGGCTATGCCTGCCTGATCGAATTGGAAGAACTTGATGGGCAAAAGCACAAATACCTGCTCGATTCTGGCTGGTCCTATAAATGGACCGATGCATGCTTCAAACGCGAAGGGATCGATAAGATGCTGAAGAACCGTGAAATCGAGGCCCTCTTTTTCTCCCATGAGCACTTTGATCATTTCTGGGGTTTGCCGGTTACCCTAAAGTATGACCCGGCCATCATCATTTATATACCGGAAGGATTTTATCCTGAAGGGCTCCAGTATATAAAGGATGCCGGTCATAAGGGCAAGGTGATCAAAGTAAAGGCCGGCTTGAACCCGGTCATCCCCGGTGTGGCCTCATTTGTCTTTGCAATCCCGATTATCTGCAGGGTCTATGGGGAGCAGTCGCTGTATTTTAACATCAAGGATAAAGGTCTGGTAAGCGTGACCGGGTGCTGCCATCAGAGCATCATTCAATTCGCCGAGACGGCCTACCGCGAGATCCAATATGAAAATGACAACCTGTATAGCGTCTATGGCGGGCTGCATATTTCACCCTTTGAGGATTGGGACCCCAAATACGACGACCTGGTGATCTCCCTGGGAAAATATGGATTTGAAAAAATCGGCTGCAACCATTGCACCGGTGTTCTGTGCGCTAAAAAATTTATTTCAGCAGGCTATCCCGTGGTTGAGGGCACCGCCCGTTATCGGTCCAAAGACAAGGCCTATTTGGGCAATGGGGACAAAATCGGATTCGGGATCGAGGTTTAGACCGAAAAAAAAGGATCGGTGACGGTCTACACGGTGACAGGGATCACCGTTGAAACTTCCAGCGAAATTCCGTCCGATGGGGTTCAGGTATACAAGGCCGGCTGGGAAATGGCAAAATTGTCTCGATCGAATTCAAAGGACCCATGCAAAAGTGACTCTGTAACCGATGTGAATGACCGTATATCGTGGAAATCGAATGAAGCTGAATCAGTTCTGCCCATATGATATTTTCGCTTCGCCTGAACAGGGGCTTCAGGCATTCTTGCGCACGATTTTGGTCAGAACGAATTTCGTCCCCGGTATACGCCATGTCATCGGCTGGCGGGGACTTAAAGAATCCTTTGTTCGAGTGCAGCCGTTTCCGACCCGAAAACCCGCCAGAATATTGACTGCCCTGCGGCAGACGATAAAATCCTTGAGTTGGTCAGGTGGACTATCTTCAGTTCAATGGATCTGTGGAACAGATTGCCGGCTCGATCAATATATTACTCGGCCGGTGACAATGTTTTGTTGACAATTTCAGGTATTTCCATCAAACAATAAGGCATTTCCTTGCATAATAGCCTCAAACTATTGTGCACTTTTTCAGCCCCGCAGACTTTCACAGCGAGAGATGGGATTAAGCTGCAATGATGCCTTCATCCAGGTTGTATCGATTCGTCCGGAAAGGGATTTTTGCTTTCAATTCACTTTGAAAGGGACTTGCCCGTCATGCCGACCGGAAAAAAATCAGAACTTTGAAAACGATGAAATTGAGTTGGATATTGCCGGGAGCGGTCAAAAAAATAACGACTAAATGCCCGGAGAATTCACCAGCAGGAAGTTGCGTATGACCGCATCCTTCCGGCGAAAGAGCGTTTGATAAAATAGGAGTAAATCATGTCAGGCAAAAACGACGCCGGTTTTGGCCAAACCACCGTATCCCAATCGCTTCGCAAGCGGGCCGAGGAAACATTGTCCGCGGGCGACAGGCCCCTTAAAGATATGTCGGCCGCCGAGATGTCAACGCTCATCCATGAGTTGCACATCCACCGGGTTGAGCTGGAGATACAAAACGAAGAGCTTCGCAAAAGCCTGGCCAGGACCGAAAGGTCGCGCAGGGCTTACCAGGATCTGTTGGTCGTCATCGACAAGGATTTTCGTGTCGTGATGTCGAATTGGAAAGACCATGAGTACGTTTCAGAAAAAGATCGACAGGGGCACCCCTTTTGTTATGAGGTGTTTATGAGCCGCAATGGACCCTGTGATCCCTGCCACGCCATGGAAGTGTTTAGGACAGGTGAAGCAAAGCAGCTTGAAGCTATAAATCCCATTGATGGGAAAATCCGGGATATCCGCGTGCTTCCGATGTTTGATGATAAAGGAGAGGTGGCTGCGGTGATCGAGCACATCCGTGATATCACCGAGCGTAATCAAGCCCTGGAGAAATTGCGGAAAAGCGAGGCACGGTATCGAGCGCTGTCCGAAGCAACATTCGAGGCCATCTTCATATCCGAAAACGGCATTTGTCTGTATACAAATCAACGCGCAGTCGAATTGTTCGGCTATGATTATGAAGAGTTAATCGGCATCTTCGGGACCGATATCATCGCCGCCGAGTCTAAAGAATTGGTCAAGCGCAACATGCTGTCAGGCTATGAAAAACCCTATGCGGCTATAGCTCAAAAAAAAGACGGTACAAAATTCCACGTTGAGATTTGCGGCAAGATGATGAAGTATGAAGAAAAAAACGTCAGAATGACTGTCGTTCGCGACATAAACGAGCAGAAGCTTGCGGAGGAAGCGCTGCGGGAAAGCGAAAAACGTTACCGGAACTTATTTAACGGTATCCCGATCGGGCTCTACCGAACCACAGCGGAAGGCGCTATTTTGGATGTCAACCCCGCCATGCTGGAAATCCTCGGATATTCGGATCAAGATGCGTTGCTGCAAACCGCATCCCCGGATATTTATGTTGATCCCGAGGATCGCAAGCAATTGCAGTGCCTAATGGAAGAAAAAGGTTTCGTTCACGACTTTACGGTTCAAATGCGCCGGCCTGACGGAAGGCGTGTCTGGGTCAGCATCAATGCCACCATCGTCCATGATTCCAACGGTCAGACAACATATTACGAGGGTGCCATGGCTGATATTTCAGATCGCAAAGAATCCGAGAAACGAATTCATGAATTGTCGCATCAGCTAATGCAGGCCCAGGAGGATGAACGCCAGATGATTTCCCGGGAGCTGCATGACCGCGTGGCCCAGGATCTGTCCACCCTGCTGATCGGCCTGAATACCCTTTCTGATCATCAACCAAATGTAATCCCCGAAATCCGAACCAAAACTTTCGAACTCTCGCAAATACTTCGGGGAACCATAGAGGCTGTGAGGGATCTTTCCTATGATTTGCGCCTGCCGGGTCTGGAAGGCATGGGGCTTATTCCGGCGCTTTGCATGTATTGCGAGGAATGTGAAGAAAAATGGGGCCTGAAGATTGATTTCCAGTCGATAGGAATGGACGCTTTGAATTTGGATTTCGACACTAAGATGAATCTCTACCGCCTGATACAGGAGGGGCTTAATAACATCCGCAAGCACGCTGCCGCAAACCAGGCCAGTGTCAAGCTGGTCGGAGCCCATCCGAATATCATCCTGCGCATTGAAGATGATGGCAGAGGTTTTGATGTGGAAAAAAGAGCGCGCACGGCAGATAGCGAAAAACGCATGGGCCTGCGCAGCATGGCCGAAAGGGTCCGTCTGATCCAGGGCGAAATGCAAATTCAATCCCAACCCGAGCAGGGTACCCGGATCTTTGTTAAATTTCCCTATCAGGAAAAAAAACATGGTTCAAAATAACACCATCTTGATCGTAGATGACCATCCCCTCTTCAGAGAAGGAATCAAGACGATTATCGGCCGCAATCCCGATTATGATGTAATCGGGGAGGCCACCAGCGGCCGTGAATCTCTTAATAAGATCAAAAAACTTAAACCCGATTTGGTGCTGTTGGATATCTCCTTACCGGATCAAAGCGGTATCGAATTGATCGGTGCGATGCAACAGGCATCGCCCCAAACCCAGGTCATAATACTCAGCATGCATTCAAAAATAGACTATATTGTCAGGGCCTTTCAAGCGGGGGCCCGGGGGTATATTACCAAAAACTCCGCATCCGAAAAGCTTCAGCAGGGCATTAGCGCTGTTTTGAACGGTGACTATTACATGGACACCTCCATTTCCCGCAAGGTTATTAAAAAACTTGTTGGACAAGGGGCCGTTAGAAGAGAATCCATGGATAAACCCTATGACCAATTAACGCCCCGTGAGCAAGAAATAATGGGTATGTTGGCCGAAGGACTGGGCACCGATGACATCAGTGAACGGCTTTTTATCAGCCCCAAAACCGTTGAAAACCACCGCTCCAACATTATGCGCAAACTGGATCTGCACAACACCATCGAATTGGTCCGCTATGCTGTCAAACTGGGCATCATCGATGTCGATCTCTGGAAATAAAGTTATCAGAGTCGATTATAAATTTACAAACCTCGAGACTGCCTAAAATAACACTGTCTTTCGAATCACGTTAAGTAAAAGAAAAACTTGGACCGATTCTCTTTCAGCTTCCACCGACGCTTGTTTATAATGAGAAACTAATCGATGCGTTCTGCAACAGCCTGCCTGAGAACGTGCGCTCCGTCATCGAGGCAAGGCTTCCAAGCTGGCTGGCGCAATAAGCGTTGTCGAACCCGGGGGGAGGCAATGCGTTCGGGCGACATGAGGGCATAAAATGTTTAGGGGATATGCCGACTTGCCGACCGGAAGGCCCTTAAAGCAGTACAAATTCCCGACCAAGGGAAATTCCCACAAAAAATGAGGCCTTTCCCCTATGGACAAATAGATAAACTTTCACAATAGTTTATAAAGGGGCTAAATTCATAAAATTACCCTAAAGGCGCTAACCATGATAGCCAAACCGGAAAAAAGAGCCTGTGAACGGCAACACTCTACAGCACCCATATCGTATTCATATTTCAATAAAGATCGTTTTTTTGATGCGCAGACACTCAATCATTGCGCAAACGGTATGTACATCAAATCGAATTTCTTCCTTCAACCGGGTTCGGCCGTCTATATCAGGACAAAAATCCCTCCAAACAGAAGATTCTGCTCCGGTTCATACGAAAATTTGCACTCGGCGATCCTCGCGGAAGTGAAATGGTGCGAGCATGTAAATGAAGAAAATGATTCCTATTACGGAGTTGGCGTTAAATACTACGAACCGGATTACTAATTCTCCAGTGTGTATCGTTTAGAGTAACTTAAGAAATCGGGAATTCCGCAAAAAAAAGCCTTTCCATCGTGAATTTAATCGCTGGGTATTCTCGAAGGCACCGATACATATATAAAATGCGGTTAGAATACGATTGGCTTTCAACAACCTATGGTTCGCCAAGGAGGTGAATGATGGCCGCAGAGCAACGCAAATCTTCACGGCGCAGTCTACCCAAAGCCCCGATACGCTACCTGCATGCCGAAATGGATAAATACCATGACGGCTTCATGTACAATTACTGCGAGACGGGATTATATATTGAATTATTCGAATTCCTGAACTGCGATGACCGGCTGCACGTGATAATACCCGGCCACCGGACCGGTGCGGCCGGCCCGGCCGGTTTTCCGTGCTACCTGTCGCAGGTCCGCTGGTGCCGGGAACTCGGAGCCCCGCCCAAGCCGCGCTACGGGGTCGGCGTGTCTATCCTCGAGAAAAGATACGACCTGCAATGGCTGCCGCAGGAGCCGCAGCACCGCGAGTGTGCTATGTGCGGAGAAAATCTAACGGCAGAACGCATCTGCCTTATCGACGGCACGATCTGTCTGTGCCCGGACTGCTTCTATAACTTAGAAGAGATACCCGAGGGAACCGTCAAGGAACAAATCAAGCGGCGCCTGGCTGGCAACATCTTATAAGTATCTGAAATAATGTTGCATATGCAGACGGCCGAAGCAGGGCAGCCATTTTTAAACGCGCCGGTTTTTTGCATCTTTTTGAATTCGGCCGTTTCCGGCCCGATAACTTCCTCAAGATTGTCACCTTTACGGCAGACGATAAAATACTTGAGTTTGTCAGGTGGGATATCTTCATTATAAGGTGAACGGAGATCATGAACCACATGTCGGTTCAACCAAGAATCCTTTTTGTATGCCCTGAGGTAATAGCTGTTCCGAACAGGTCGGAACATATGACCCGTTATACGGTTGCTCAGCGCGACGGATTTACCGATCCGTTGGCGGACTTAATCGCTGATATGAATGGTCTGGGAGTTGATATGCAAGTGTTTCAGCCCAATTTCGGCCAAAGTTTGCGAAATTGTCTTCGCGGCAATTGCTGTTGCTCCATATCCGGAATCATATGTTACCAATATTTTCCCCATCAAAATAGATCTTTGAGGTTTAACACCCGGCTTCAGTGGCGAGGGAACCGACTCCACCTTAAAGCCGATGTTAGCCGTGTGTTGATCAAATCCAGTGCTGTGATAGTTACACAAAGCGGGTCATAGGTTTGTGCGCTGACTGGCCTGTATTTTTTTAATCCTCGCATCGCTGACTCCAGCTTCTCCTGCAAAATCGGGCCAACGGCGCAAGGCTTCAATGACACGGTCTACCATCTGTTTTGCGCGTGCCCTTTTGATGTCAGCCGCCTTGGCGAGGGCAAGCAAATCCTCAAGTTCGAACCCATCTCGTTTGCCGTTAACGCTCATTTGGTGACGACTTGTCCACTCGCCACTGGGGTTCCATGCAAAAGAGATGTCGAATGCAGGTGACAGTCGCCATTCACCTCTTCGATTCATGAGGAAGGCTATGTTTTTGACGTGATCATCGCAATTGCGACCGATCACATTAAAAATGGCGCGCAGAACCTGCTGATCCATGTCCTTTCGAGGCAGTCCCAACCGCCGTATGATTTGGATCGCTTGTTCGTACGAATAGCTCGCAGGTTGCCTGAAATCATAGTGCGCAATAGCCCCTAAGGATTGCATGTGCCGTTTCCCACCGTACGCAGACCGATCAAACCGTTTCGTCATGAAATGGCTGCGGCCACCTTCATGATGAAGGCGGCATGTCGTCATCTCAATGCCGGCCTCGACGGCCATCAGGTGATAAGCATACTCGATATTCCCGTAGCCTTTTGGGGTGGCGATTTCTGTATCGCGACTACCGGTGATTCCGTCGAATTTCATTAGCCAGTATTCAAAACCCGCTGCGGCATCGACTTGGCCTGACCGGAATTCGTTGGTTTCTGGATTCCAGGCGAGAATCGCTTTGGCCCTGGCTCCGCCAGCTGAGGTCCCGACGCGGAGAATATCATTGATTGTTTCACGGTCGTTGTCACCGGAGAAGACGCCGCCGAGTCTGGTACGTTCGTCAAGAATCCGGTTTGCCAGGTCGACTAGGTTTGCAACCTCAACTGCGCGCTTGCTGGTGGGCGGACCGAGTGTGGCGGGTTGGTACTCAAGAGCCCCCATACCGCGACTGCCGACATAGCAGAGGCGCTCAACCGGATGGAAACTCGCTGCAGTTCGTCCCTGTGAAGCAAGCCAGGCATCAATGATTGCATTCCCGTATTTGTCCGGAAGTGAATCCGCAACTAATCCCGGCAATCCTTTGAAGGTGTTCCGTGCAAGCGCAGGAAACTCATAGGGGAACTCGCCAAGCGGCATCACAAGCGGGGCCAACTGGATACCACTGTTCAGGAATTCAGGCGCGTATTGGAAGACCCCGACCTCCCTGTCTCCAAGCCAAGTGACCGCACCGATCACACTCCCCCAGAGAACGACGCGCGCATCATTATTCATCATCTACCCCGCCGTCACCCCACGACCAAGTTGGGCGTTCACCATTGGATTTAATAGGACGTGCACGTTTACGCTCTCCGGCGCCAATGCCAGCCCGTTCGATTGGTCTCACTGTTGGGTCCGGTAGCAGAGCTTCAAGACTTTGTTGTATTCGAAGCGCCATCATAATCCGAATGAATGTATCCATGGAAACACCTTTCCCCTTTTCAAGCCGACCGATGGTTCTAAGCGAGACGCCGGCTTCCTCAGCAAGTTGTGCCTGGGTAATGTTGCGGGAAAGCCTTATGCTTTCCAGACGCTTACAGAGAGCGGCTTCGATCTGATCGCTTGTCGCTATCGAAAATTCGATATTATAAGTCATTTGTTGCCAATTAACCTCCATTTATGATTTTAATAAGCAATGTATGACTAATTAAATAACGAGTCAAGCACAACACTATAATTGGCAATATGTTACCAATTATTGCAACAATAGCCTTTGTACCGGCAAGATGTTACTGGTTGTTCAGGAAACTTTATGTATTTCAGTATGTTAATAATTTTTATGATTAACAATAATAAGATTAAAATGCAGCATGATTTACAAATTTTGCGAATCGGCAATTCCCATTTTTTCGAAATTTTATTCCCAGGGATAATCGCCTTTGAACTTTTGTATCAATAATTGCAACATGTTGGAGCGGCCAATATCCCAATCGGGCTGGCATAGTTCATGCTATTGATGTTGTTGGTGAACGATCTTCCAAGAAAGGAGTACAAAAATGCCAAGAGGAGATAAAACCGGACCACAGGGACAGGGACCTCGTACCGGCAAGGGTATGGGACCATGCGGCACTGCAAACAGGCAGGCCCCGATCCCGGGGCAAGACCGAACCCGAAGACGGCGTCCGGGCACCGGTTTGGGAAAGGGGATTGGAGCAGGCCGCGGTCAGGGCGGCAAAGGGCAAGGTGCAGGCCGACGCGGAAGGAACAGAAATAAATAATCCAACAACGTCTAATCAGGAGGTGTATCATGCCAGGTGGAGATAGAACAGGTCCCCGCGGTTTGGGACCAATGACAGGACGGGCCGCCGTATATTGTGGGGGATACGCGGATGTCGGGGCTGCAAACCCGCCTTATGGATATGGTTTCGGCCCGATGTTTGGTCGCTACCCGGGTATGGGTCTCCGCAGAGGTTATCGCGGACATTGGGGCGTGCCTTATGCAGATTTCAGGTACGGCCCACCGCCTTCTCCCGTTTACGGATCGGCACCTACCCGGCAGCAGGAGCTTGAAGGCCTGGAACGTCAGGCGGATTATTTTGAAGACGCCCTGCAGGATATCAGGCGGCGGATCGATGCGTTGGCGGCAAAAAAAACAAAGAAATAAATATCTCGCCTACCCATAGGTTGGGTATTGCCGGAGGATAAGCCCTTGATGCACCTCAAGGGCTTATCCGATGGCATGCTCATGAGTCAGATTGCCTGAGCAGAAAGGAGATAATATCATGCCGATTGCACAGGTCAGTACATTACAGGAATCCCATAACACGATAGACACCGACAGCTATCTGGATGATGCCGCCCTGGCCGATATGCTGCTCGAAAATGCAAAACAAAACGGCGGGGCGCTCAGCGGCGCGGATATCGTATTCGGCCTGCGAAATTTTCTGAAAATGAAAACCTATCCGGTGGCCGTTAAGTACTTTTTCTCAGAGGATGAACTGGCGGATTTCAAAAAAAAAGGCAGACTATAAAACAGCCTTCCACCCTTATACGTTCTGCCATTATGTGGCTGCGTCCAGACAACGCGGCGACGTCCTGCTCGGTACACGCGAAAAGCTGGGCTGCACAAATGCAAAATACGTCATGGGCTGGAAAGGATTGGACGATGCTGAAATCAAGAGCCATTTAAAATATACCAAGGACTGGGATCAGGCCCAAAGGTTTGTAAAGACCAAAGAACGGCTGCCCGAAGGCCTGCTTGCCTTTGCAACCGCCCCGCTGCACAAGGCGCCTTACCGGCCCGATGTTGTGCACGGCATCAGCGACGTCCTGCAGGCCTACCACCTCGGAAATGACTGGTGTGCCGCGCATGATACGCATCCCTTTGCAATGACAATGACCATGAACTCCTCGATCTGCCACGGATGCGTCCAATGCCATTTGCTCAATTTGCCGAATATCACGCCGATGTGCAGCAGCAGTAAAACCGCCGGCAAGACCGAGCAGGGCGAGATCAACTGGGTATGGCCCGGCGACCAGCTCGAACCGACGGTCAAATGGATGCTGGAGCGAACGGTGCGGGATGGCGGTGTATCTTTTCCCCGCACGGGCGAGACATATCCCGGGTTCGATGTTTGCAAGCTATGCAGCTTTTTGGTTTTTAAAAAGCCAAAAGAAAAAAGAGGATAGCCTGTAAATGATGGATATCCCGAAGCATGGGAATGATGGAAATATTGAACGTTTTCAAGCACGCACTATCGATCACATTTTTTGTGTTTGTCATGCTGTATGCCAGGGGCATCGTCCCCTTTTCGGTTCTTTTAACCGCATCATTTGTGCAAGACGGCCATGGTATGCTTCCCCTCCTCTCATACAGTGTCAGGGATTCCGTACTCGTTAAAACATTCAACCTGGTGTATGGATTGTTCATCGGATATGGCCTCCTTTTCATTGGCTTGTAAAGGGTCCGATATAAAGAACTGATAAACGGCATCCAACTAATATAAAATGAATCAGCTAAAACAATCGGCGATTTTTCAGGCAATGTCGCAGCCTGAGTTCTACCCTCACCCGGTATCCGGTATCGATGTGCGTGAAACGCACATATCCAAAGTATTCTTGACGGGTCAATTCGTTTACAAGATAAAAAAAGCGTTTAACTATGAATTTCTTGATTTCACCACCATTGAGAAGCGCCGCTATTTCTGTCAACAGGAAATCAGCTTAAACCGGAGGCTGGCGGCCGACGTGTATATCGAAGTGGTTCCCATCACCCGCCATAAAAAAAAGTTGTACCTGAAAGGCCCCGGCAAGCCGGTTGAGTTCGCCGTTAAAATGCGCCAGCTGCCCGATGATCTTTCCATGCTGAAATTGCTGCGTTGCAGGAGCCTGTCTCCCGACGAAATAAAACGTCTGGCCCGCAGACTCGCACTTTTTTATACGTCCGCTCTGACCGGCCCAAAAATCGACGAATATGGATCGATTGATACCATTGGTTCAAACTGTGACGAAAATTTCAGGCAGCTGGCTGAAGGTGCGGCACCCCTTTTGGATCGACATCAGTTCCAGATTATCCAGTCCGCTACCCGCTCTTTTCTTTTAAGGCAAAATGAAATTTTTGGGGATCGGATCAAAGCCGGTAGAATTCGTGATTGCCACGGGGACCTCCGGTGCGGACACATCTATTTTGAAGACAATATCCAGATCATCGACTGCATCGAGTTCAATGATCGGTTCCGTTACCAGGATATGGCCTGCGACCTGGCCTACTTAATCATGGACCTTGAATACGAAGGCTTTCCAACCGTCGCTGACAGCCTCATCGAGGAATATGTCCGCTTTTCCGGCGACACCCAAATATACCTTGTGCTGGATTTTTTCAAATGCTATCGCGCCATGGTCAAAAGCAAGGTGTGTTGTTTTACCCTGCAAGGCCCGGCGTCCGACGGTTACCTGAGTAAACGTGCAGCGCGGGACGCGCAGAAATATCTTGCCCTGGCCTATCGCTATGCGATCCGCTTCACCCGCCCGACGCTCTGGGTAATATGCGGTTTGCCGGCCTCCGGCAAGAGCACCATTGCCGCACGGCTTTCTGCAATCCTGCACATCGATGTCCTGAACTCGGATAAAATCCGCAAACAGTTATGCGGTCTGCAACCCGAGTTCAGGGCCGATGCAGCCTTTGAGGAAGGGATCTACTCACCGGGAATGACATCGCTCACGTACGGAAAGATGCTATTGTCTGCCCAGGAAGAAATCAAAAAAGGCCGGTCCATCATTATAGATGCCACTTTCAGTCGTGAGCACCAGCGCCGTGAAGCATTGCAGTTGTCCCGCGATATGGATGCCAATATTCATTTCATTGAGTGCACCGCACCGCTAAAACGCCTCAAAGCGCGGCTCAGGGCACGGGATCGGGGTTCTTCCATTTCCGATGCGCGTATTCATCATTTTAAAGACATGCTTGGCCGGTTTGAACCGATGGATGATATCAGACAAGAATTGCATGTTTGCATCCATACAGAAAAACCGCTGGAGTATAGTATGCAACAGATCCTGGCCCATGATTATTATCTGCTGTCCGGTTTGGATAATGAATAGAAATCATTTAATTCGCGATGCCGAACATTTGAGAAAGGCGGTAAAAGAATGTTTAAGAAAATATTAGCAGCCACAGAACTGGTAGATCTTTGTGATGCACCGGTATTGACAGGCGCCCAAATTGCCCGGCAAAATAATGCGAAACTACACATCCTTCATGTCCTGGAATCCGACACAAGCAAGGATCGGCGTTTCGTGAAACACTTTAGAACCGGAGAAGAAATTGTTTGCAGCACTGAGTATGTTGAAACTCATTGCTGTCCGGTTAACTTTTATTAAAAACACATAAATAATTGTAATAATTATTAATAATAAGAAAATTACCACTTGACGATTCAAAATTTACGACTAAGCGCTAAAAATTAACAGTT